>Ga0065704_10070191_pt1 | contig 111556 bp, 47 predicted proteins | sample SwiRhicommuniRL2_FD_59091 | JGI IMG/M metagenome (GOLD analysis project Ga0065704, IMG submission 59091) | Switchgrass rhizosphere bacterial communities from Rose Lake, Michigan, USA - RL2 v2 (version 2) | ecosystem: Host-associated > Plants > Roots > Rhizosphere > Soil | place: East Lansing, MI | reverse complement strand
AAGATCATCACCGCCGTAGTAAAAGATCATCACCGCCGTAGTAAAAGATCATCACCGCCGTAGTAAAAGATCATCACCGCCGTAGTAAAAAGATCATCACCGCCGTAGTTTGGTGAATGGGGACGATCCCCTGACATTGATTTCAAAGGCACTCCATAGAAATAATGAAGATATATCAGATGGGGTTAAGTTGAGATCAGGATTTTTGTCTTCAAATCTGTCTATAATGTCGAGTAGATATTCTTGGTTGTAGCCATTGATTTTCTTCTTATTTATATCGGAGTCATAATTTTTGCAGCCATATCTTGGAGTTAGAGAATTTGCACCCATTTTTGGATCTTCATCTATCACCACATATTTTACTTTATCTTCAGAATAATCATCACCCAAAAACCCTCTAGCAAAATAGTTTGAAGTTTGATAGCATCTACCTGAATTTGATGTGAATACCGGTAAAACGGAGTTGGGTGTATATAACCTACCGTACTTTGCTCTGAACGCAGCTCCGTGACGTAAAGTATTGGTAGTTCCAGCATATAATCCTTGAGAGTTTGAACTACTAGTTTCTTTTTCGTAGTAGCTAGGTTCTGTTACAAAGTATTCATAATTATTTAAGAACTCCAAAGGACCCTTGAAATCATGTTTGTAATTTTTGAACTTTTCAAGAATTTCATTGAATCTTGCTCCATCTCCTTTAGAAGGATACCGTTCTCCATGTCTGGAAAATACCTGGACTTGTTGGATTTCACATCCCTGTGGAATTTCTGTGGATATTCCATATCCAGGGCGTTGAATGTATGGAGCAGACCCTCCCAAATATTTGATGACGTTATATTGTTCCACAGAAGCCTGATCGGGCGTGGCTACATCTTGGTATACCGATTGACCAGTTAGAAGCAAGCCTTGATTAAGTAGCTTGGAAATTGCCACCATTTCATGTAGATTATGTTGTTGGAGGGAGATCGATTTTATCTTTTATATAGTGGGCACGTGCGCCAATTATATGAAATCAGGGGGTCCCATAAGAGAAGGTGAGAGCGGTTTAAGTTAGAGAGTCTACTAAGTGTAGGCTTCAGTAGAGAGTCAATGAATGGGGAGCAGGCACAAGAGCTACAACCTTAACTATCTACACTCAAAGGTATCTGGACATAAGTCATTATATATGAATATTTATGGAGTCTTTGAATTTTTTTAGGTATAGTCTGAGCGAGTGTCTATAGACAAAGCAAACTTGACGCAAACTCTAGCATACAATCTTCCAATTCTCTTTTGTATACCTAACCTTTATCGTTAGTAATTTTGCCAATCCATTTCCTGGATGCTAAGCATGGTAGATTTGGTTATAATAACTGAATAGGATTCATATATCGTGGAGACTATGATTCTTCTTGAGGCTAAAAACTGTGGTTTGGTTAGAATAACTCACAAGGATGGATAAATCCTCATAAATCTCTTAGAACCTGTTCAATTAGCATTCTTTGATGGTTATCTATTCTTATTCTTATTCTTTGTTCTATTTCTCATTCTTTGATCACTTAAATATTGATAAACACCGATCTTATAGACTTCTTGTAGAACCTTTTGAAATCGTAATCCTCTATTGTCATTCTTCTATGAATAACTAATTCATCTCACTATGCCATCGACAACTTCCATCCATAATCATTGCAAATCTCTAACCAATCAATGCAAATATTTCCATTCAAGTTCCTTCTCCAGGACTCCTCAACTATGTCCCTTATACGCTTGACATTACCTACTCTATATTTTGAATAAACAAAATCAATCAACCGTTTCAACTTCATGCGATCATATCTGTTGCAACAAGAGATACCACATATGAGCAAAGACATATTCAAGGAACCAATAAGGTTTGAATTGCTCAATTCCTCAATGAGAGTAAAAGAGTTTAATAAATGATTCTGAATTTCAGTTGAGATTGGCTGCGTTTGACGGATATATAGTAAAAGATACATTTCACAAGTAATCTTGTATAATTCAAATAGTTTCATGTGTAAATTGCGTTCTTCCACGGTTGACAAGTGCTGAAGTTGAGATTCTATTGGATTACAACATGAGATTTTATTCTTCAATTCAAAATACTTTTCATCAACGTTTTTGAAATGATTAAGACGTAATGTATCGAGTGTGAGTGAAGTTTCGTTGTTTGAAGGTTTATTTGAAGGTTGAGGCTCGATATTTGGTATGGAACTTTCAAAAGTCGAAAAGTCGTGAGTGTTTAAATTGTTAGAAGCAAAATTGCTGAGTTCGTATGGAGAATTTCGATGTGAATCAACTAAATCATCTTGGGATCTTGAGTCGCTGGTTGGAAAATCTACTTCACTGGTATCCAAGATATCAAAAGTGTTCAATTTCTCGAGCAATACTTTTGATTTTGCCTTTATATCCACATATGTATTCATAATCTCTCCCAATAACAAATATATTGGCTGTATGCATCCTTGGTACGGATCAATTCCATAATTGTCAGACTCCAAGACCCTATTGATTTTAAACAAATCATTATAACTATTCATTGAACAAGTTGTGCCATTTGCCAATGTTTCTGAAGACATTACATCGTGGAATTGGAACGTTGCAATTAGAAATTTGCAATCATTTGAATAGTTAAAATCATGCAAGAACTTGACCACGCCTCCATATCGTTTCAATAACGCAACACACTTATTAAATATGATGTACCAATTTTTAGTATCACCAGAACATACTTGAACTCCCATAGAAATCAAGTAAAACGTCAAAGTAATGAAGTAATCATATTTGTCAGTGGGATTTTCGTTCACAAGAGATTTTGCCTTATTAAAATAATGGTTAACGATCCCAAGCTCAGCGTTTTTAGAGTAAAATAGAGCACCCCAAGCTGCTAAAGCATTTGAGATGATTTCGTTGGTAATTGATGTGCTGAAGAAGGTTTTAAGAAAATAATTGGACGACCGTGGACTAATAGAGATCATATTGGCTACATTATTCTCAAAAAAATTGAGATAAACCATTCCTGGTTCATCAAGAAATAGACTGAATGACGATGAAGGAGATATTAGGATATTTGATGAAAATTCTGCCTGAGAAGGAGATCTTAAGATATTCGATGAAAATGGTTGAGGCTGAATAAACTCGTCAAATTCAAATCCATTAAAACTGGAATATCCTTGAATGTTCATATCATTAGTGTTTGTTTTTGTAAGTGTCATAGAAGTCGGTTTATTGAGAAGACTGCTTATCAGAGGAGACTTTTGAAGATTCAGATTCAGGTTCCCATTGATTCGAGTACTCTCCTCTCTACCATAGCGAGATATCTGTACCGAATTATCACTTTCCATCATGTTTGTATGTATATCAATATCAATATCATTTATCTTCATCCCCTTGTCAGTTAGTATCATCGCCACTTTATCTATATCATTATTCTGTCTGTTAATTGTCTCGTTAAAAGCAGTCTCTTTCTTGAAGGTGGTCTCTTCCTTGAACTTCTTTATACCAAGCTGATTCTTCGTGTTTCCGTCTTCTCTCCCTCTCTTTCCCTTAACCCCGATCCTTCTTCCACCCATATCTATGGTAAAGTTTCTGATCTCCCATTCACACTGGATTCCTCGTTTCATACAAAACTCACACAGCGGTCGTTTCTCGTCACATTTCTTCTTGCGTTTTCTACAGGTAAGACACCCTGTTTTCATCCGTGTAGCCATAATCGCCAAAACATGTAAGACTGTAAGATTTTAATATACAGGAGTAAAACGACTTAAATCCATCACGCCGAGCGATTTCTGTAAAACATCATTACCGCAATAAAAACTGTATACAGTTTACGAGTCACCACACTCCCTTGAGAGTAAAATTTCGCCCCAACATTTTCTTTACAAACAACCAAATCATCACGCAGAATAGGTTAGCGAAGCCATACAGAACGATATATCATCTCCAGCGAAGAAATAGAGATATCGGAAGCGTAAATTTTCATCCAGACTGGCTTTTTTTGCAGAATCAGTCCGTTTTTTGATCGATTTTAGATTGAATTTCAACTGTTTACATGAGGTGATAATAGTGGCTTCAAATCGTAGTTATGTCGCTATCTAATCTTACTGCATTAATGAACTCATTTTATCAAGAACAGCAGTCGGGTATGGGACACGATGGAGAAGTAGCTGTCGAACAGCTGTTGCCAGGAGTTGATGCGTCTGGGATCCCCATCGATATCACCACACATTCGTCAGGAATATCTATCGATCCACATTCAGGGATCTCTATCAACGAACATCCCATACCCAGTAACTCAGAAACATCGGACTTCGCCAATAATAACTCAGTTCCATCTGGCGTTTCCTCCGACATCAACATAGATGTCTCTCATAATCAGATGCGAAAGCGTTCGATTCGAAACAAGTACACTCGACCCTGCGACGCATGTTCTCTACGTAAAGTCAAATGTGACTTGAACACTCCATGCTCAAGATGTACAGCACGTAATTTGCCGTGTACTAACAATCGGGTTCGTAAGAAATGTGGGCCAAAACACCTACACAAAAAAACCAGAGATATTATCAATGAAATGTCGAGAAATCCAGAATTAGAACGACCCATTGAGAATTGTGCTGTCCAAAAACTCCCGCAAGAAAAAAGCATGTTACATTCATTTACACCATCTATTCGGATCGAAAAATCCCTTTCTTGTTTACATGTTTATCAGACGTGGTACTATGGAGTTTGGCCGGTAATTTCCGTTGCCCATTTGATGTCACGTTTGGTCCGCAATAATAGAGATAGTGGCACTTCCAATATGACTGTGGGGTCTGATAGTTTGACGGCATATGCCTTGAGTTGTGCATTGTCAGCAGCAATTATGGTTCAAGCCACATTTTTTACCTCCAATTCGGACCTTATAAAACTTCCTACAGATGTTGAACCCATCGAGTTTACTAAGGAGGCATTGAAAGCGAGGGAACTCTCCAACTTTAGAATGCATCCAACTCCTGACACTCTTTTGACATCGTTCTTTCTTTACGCTTATTATATCAACCTGAAGGGAGGAACCACTTCTGCCATTGTATATTTGCGTGAAGCCATCTCCATTGCCCAAATTTTGGGTTTGCATAACGAATCGACTTATCTCGATAAACCGTCACCAGAAGTCCACAGACTCAGAAAAATTTACTACATGTTACTCGTGACTGAAAGGTTCATGTGTATAGAAGATGACGTGCCGGTAATTCTCGAGCCACTGATTCCATTTCCATCCATAAACGATGAAGAGTACTCAACTTTGATTTGTGGATTTATTGAACTTATAAAAGTGTTTGCTATTCCAGACAAAAAGTTTTTTGATCGTATTGCTCTGCTTAAATTCAAAGACAACAATCCCATTCAAGCCAAAGCATTGCACTCGACGTCAAATTCGTATCTTTCGTCAAGTTGGATCGTCCAGATTCAACAACAACTCGATACCATTCAAAAAAACAACGAAGTGCCCGAAGTCCAAAAGGTCAACATCATAGTCAGCAAGTACTGGATGAAATCTCTTATATGGCATTTGGCCAAAAAATTCAATCTTCTTCTTAATCAAAACAAAATGGATCCCGACGATATTCTCTCGGGATTGTATCCTACCTCCATAGCCAAAAGGTTCTTGGAAGATGTCAGTAACTTACCTCTTTTTGCATTTGAATTAAACGGGCCAGGTGCTTGTTTCAAAATGGTTGAAATCGCAGACGGATTAATTGATTCTATTATACTTTGTGGAATAAGAAGAGGTGATAATCATGTTGCGTATGGATATTTAAGATCGATTTTCATCTTGATCTCCAAGTTAAAGAACGACCTTTCGCTCCCTCTCGATATCTATCATAAAATAGAGAGATTCCTCATCGATAACACATCCACTAACAATATGAATGGAGCAGGGTATATTTCGGAAATTAGTGAAGAAGACGAGGAAGAGAGAAGAAAGAGTTTAGACTCATCCATTTCACATACTTCGCCATTCACACAAATGTCCATGGCGTTCTCAATGTATCCACAGGGACCCGTCGAAATGCAACAAACACCACCTCCAAAACGAAACGATTTTTCCTTCAGCCAGGATCCAGCATTTAATTCGGATAAGTTTTATGAAAACTTTCCCAACCAAAATGAATCAACGACTCCTATTAACAATCTCACGGGGGATTCCTTTAGATTTTCCTAGTAGTATTTTGATACTACATTTTAATGCACGTTATGATCTATTATATTGAATATATAGAATCGAGGTCACATGATTATGCCACACGAAAGCCGTCACGTGATGAGTATCGCGTGATTATGTAATCTCCATTATCCATAATTAATCATCTTCATCAAGATCAGTTTCCAAATCACACATGGTCCGACAGTTTGGACAGTAAAACTGTGGATAACTTTTGATTATAATGGGTCGAATACATTTGTAGTGCCACGTATGGGAACACGGACTTATGAACAAGGCCTGACACGGTTCAATTTTCATTAAACAAATGGCACATTCCGATAGATCATCGACCTTTGTGGTGGATCCAGTGATAGGATCGGTGACCGTCTTATCGTTAGGAGAATCGTCACTATTGATTTGTAAGTTCTTCAACTTTTTGTGGATTTCCAAATTAAACTGGTTCACTTTCCTCTGCCAGCTCTTGTTGAATTCACATCTCATCTTAACACACCGATAAACTTCTTCAGTCCCTCCTCTGTAGTCCATACCCAATTGGATGATGTCACCGTCTAACAAAGGCATCATTGTAGATTCCAGCGATGCCGGTGATAATCTGATGTGGTTCAAGAATGTACCTGAGGATGATTTGCAGTCTTTTAAGAACCATTGTCCGTCGTCGTTGCACTGGAAAAGAGCGTGGGTTCTAGAAACAACTTTGCTTTTGAATACTATTGGAGCAGACGAGCCTTGGGGAGCATGGGCAGCAGCCTTGTTCTTTTCTGTGTATCTTCCTATTGAGATACTCGAATTTGGTTTAATTTTCCGTATCACTGGAGAGAAATACAATCCAGATGCTGAAGTGGAATGGTCGATTAATGGCGTCAAACGGACGGAGAAAAATCCATCTTTGTCCATTCCGTTTGCATTGTCTTCCGCTTTATCATCAGCAGTCACGTTTATCGTAGAGACAGGAAGTTCGATCGCTGATTCCTGAGCTAGTTCATTAGATGTTGTATTGTCATTATCGTTGGAGTCGTTATCAGTGGGTTCAGGAATGCTAGATCCTTCTTCAACGATATTAGGAGGTTGTTCGATGTCGCTACTGCTGCTGGTGTTGGAGCTGGTTGGAGTTCTTTCCAGCTGTTTTACTGCGGGAGGTTGTTGGTGGTTACGGTATTGGTGTAGATGACGTTGACCATTAGCGATTGCTTCATCGTGAGCAGATGAAGTAATGGTGAAGTTGCTTAAATTGGCGATTGTTGGACTGTTGGACATGAAACTTGTAGAGTGGTCGGTTGGCGAGGGCGGTTGATTGGGAGGGTGTGACCTGATGGAATTTGTGAATGAAGTAAGGAAATTAAGACCAAACGATGATCTTCTTCCCGAGATTTGAGGTTGAGAATTAGATGGATTGGGCATAGCGTTGTTCGGGGACGCTGGACTATTCACATTACTCAATGATGTTCCGTTTGCAAGAACCAGAATGTTGGGAGGAGACAAATTCAGAACGCCAGGCGATTTACTCAGAACATTCGGTGTGTGGTTCATATTGGAAGAGTTCCCATTTGTAGAATTGGCTCTACTATTCAAACTGTTTGAGGATAGACTACGAGAGACTTTGGTAGGAATCCCTAATGCAGGTGATGATGGAAGACTTGATTGTGGTGATTGTAATGGAGGGGTAGTCATGGGTTTATTTGATTTTGACGATGAAGTACGAGTAGGAGGACTAATCATTGTGATATTAGTTTGTGGTTGTATGAAATAGTTAGCCACTTATTGAGCCAGGAATTTAATGCAGCTAGCAGAAACTCTCTTCACTTGCTAGACTTCTTGTAACGACTATGCTTCTGTAGAGATACGTTATATTTATAGTTCTTCTAGTCAACAAACTTGGTCTGGTATGCGTGGTCAGCGTGTCAGTTGTTGAGAATAAGATTTCGGGAATTTCTCTTAATGACGAAGTAGTAGACTTTAATGAAAGTTCCAACTTCTGATTATAACGCTCTGTTTATAACGTTGTTTAAAAGTGTTGCTTAAAAGTTGAGTTGTGTTGGTCTAATTTTAAGACTCCTTACTCCAAACATGCACCAAAAACTTCAAAAATTTATCAATAAATCGGCTCTATCCAGCAGATTATCGACAACTATATAAGAATCCCTTTAAAGCTCTATGGGATTTCGTTGCTCTGAGTTAACCGTACCGTCTGATAAAAAGAGTGATACTTTCTTTTTGTAAATTGCCAACTGTTTACGAATTTCTCCTTTGTTGGTTTTGACGCACAACCAGCAAAAGAAAAAGAGACGAAAAGTGCGGGTTGAAAAATAATGGAGAGAGCTGGAGAGCTGTGGAGCTGGTCACAGAGAGGTCTGTGGAGAGATAAGAACATTTCTAGTGGGCCAATAGATAGTAGGCGTGCTATTTCGATTTCTAGTACTAGAATTACGAATATCATGGAATTTATGATATTTATCCATTAACTGAGTAGCTATACAAGTATAGATTTTATTGAAGAGATGATGATCGAAGTGGAAACTGAAGATAGCAAGCTATGATGGGGAGATGGGGATATGATAAGCAGGCGACTAGAGCTAGAGGAGGCCCATAAGGAGACTATAAGGAGACTATAAGTTCCCAATAATTCTATGGATTAATGGAATATCAAGAGTCCGCTCGACTCAGCGATTTGTAGTAAACTCCGATACTTTTATGGAATTTATTGACTTAAATTCAATAATTTGGGTGGGTTTGTAATTTATTGATTTTGGTAGTCGTATAATCCTCGGATTGAGCTTATCGGTGGCCATTTATAGTTAATAATTCGTCTTTTCACTAACCAATCTTAATAATAATTGCTGTAATTGTTCTCTTCCCTTTGGACTTTCCCATATGAAATGTTCACTGTTCTCAGCAATAACCCATTCGATGGTCCTGTCGCTTAGTTTACTGAGTTCTCTCTGCCATTTGCCCCAATTGAGAGAGTTTTTGATCATGAAGTCCGACGAGATCACACTAACCGGAAGATTGTGGATGTCGGTGCCTTCGATTTCATTGTAGGACAAAATTGACGAGGTTATTTGTTCCTGTAATCTGGCACGGACGTACTTGGATTGGTAATACATATCATGGCCAAATATTCTACTCTTACTGCTGTGTTTTTTGGGGTGGAAAAACCAATGGATGTTAGAAACAAGTCCGAGAGGCGATATTAAACCCTTGAACCATAATTTGAATCCTGTTTTTGTATCCATCAACTCTAAAATGTTCTTGAATGTACGGTTGCGTTCATTCTTGCGGTTTGTTCCACTAAACGGCCTGTTTTTAAGCAAGTCTTGATGCCAACTATCAACCAATAACAAAGAATGGACTTTTCCAGGATTCCGTGACGCAAACATTCTTGAATATAATCCACCAACATCAAAACCAACCAAACTGAACGGCCCTTCAATCTTTTCTTTGCGTAACGCCTCCAGTAAATATTCAGTAATGATTCCAATCGACACGGGTGACGGAGCACTGTCCGAGAATCCGTATCCTGGTCTGTCCCAAATACAATATCTTTCAATCTTGTTTAAATGGTACAATTCTTCCACCCACTCTTGGAACTCTTCACTTGACGTAAGTTGGCCTCCTTCGAGTAACAAAATCGGCTGTTTCTTGTCCTTATCATCATCGCCTTTACTGGTAACATCACCAAAACATGCCAAGTGGACCTTGAACTTATCGTCAGCAACACTAATCATTTTTCCCCAAGGTTGTTCGTGAGAATCAAATGTCTGGAGCCAAATTGTCAAACTGATATTCCAAACGACCCATAAAAGAAACAATTTCACTACAGTCTTGGTCAAAATCACCAACAATTCGAACACAGACCTTCTCTTTTCAATCCGGCCCGTATACCTTATTTCCTGGTACTTTTTTCCTTGCTCGACCCAATAATCAACCAAGCAATTGATCATAATATTGATACCAGTCCAGAGTAAAATGAAATTTCCAATCAACCCAAACTGATCTCTCATATATGCTACGCAGAAGATCACAATAAAATCAATTGCTAACAATCCGACTGTAATATACCCCAAAATCCGTTCATAATAAACTGGTACCGCAAAGCACCAGATTGTCAACAAGTTCGTACATAAACTGATCAACACCAACACCAACTCCAAGAACGATTTGCCCCGATTGTTCAATCCTGGAATTGATATAAAATCGGTCAACAAGAAACCAAAAAACAACACAACGTTAATTCCAACCAACACCATCACCAAAACCCTCAACATCCGTACCTTGTATAAATTCAAGGGGGACACCTTGGGGTCGTCAGGGTCTAGAAACCTTTGGTTGTTGAGTAATGGGGTCTGTTCAATATCTGACGAGCTTGTTGTATGAGTACTGGGTGGAGCAGGTGATTCTGGATTAGTGTCGCTGCCAGTTGTCGTTACTCCATCTTGCGCTTGTTTTGAGGAACCCACGGCATCATTATCCGGAAACGATTGATACTTGGACATCCTAGGTCTTGTAATAGTCTCTGAGGTTAATGTTCAATAAGTTACGTTTATATCTGGAATTGAGCAATCTAGCAAGCAAGTTGAAAAGTCATTTGCATCCTGAAATTGGGTAGCTCTGATATCACGTGGCGTGTCATGTGACCATAAACCTCGTAATCGAAGATTTGACGGCAAGAAATGTTATCAGTGAAGATTATCGTCAATTCGAGATAGCTCAGTTATTCTTTCCAATACCTTATCATGACAGACTTGATAACAATTCCCGAGGCTTCCGCGGTATCTGGAGTAACATATTATCACATATCCATAAAACTTCCCTTGCGATCCTTCACCACCAAGCGGCGATACTCTGAGTTTCAAGACTTGGTGTATAAACTTAGTGGCGATTTGGGGATAAATGTCAGCGATTTTCCATACCAATTACCGTCTAAACGTATGAAGTGGTTCAAAGGAGAGTCTGTAGTTGAAGAACGTAAAGAATTATTGGTTATATTTCTCAACTCCATAGTTCGAGACTTGGAACTTCAGAATAACCCACTAGTCCACAACTTTCTATTAACACCGGTGAATTTTAAGTTCAACAACAACATGTTCAAGCCAAAGGACAAAGAATTCAATTTAAATATAGAACTTGAAGGAATTGATGACGATAACTGGCTCGAGGTTTATAGATCGCTAAAGAGCGGAGTTGACAGTGAAAGAACCAGTGGAGACGGGATTTTAGGCTCAAATATCGCCGACAAGATCCAGACCATCAATAAAATCAATCGGGTTTTCCAGCCATGTTTAGTGAATTTGACTAAATCGTTGGATTCCTCGAAATTAGTGGATCCCGAGAAGTCCAGAAGACAAACCATATTGAGAGAACTACAAGGAAATTTAGATCAATTGCTCCTCTCGCTAGATCCCAAAGAGCCGACAAATAGTGCAAGAGAATTTGGCAAGAGTAGACGAGTTTTTGGTCAACCCGTCGAAACCAAAGAAACGATCTCTTTGAATAATAATGAATTATTACAGCAACAGACCCAAATCCACAAACAACAAGACCACGAAGTCGAACAGTTGAGAAAGATTATCCAACGCCAACGTCAAATTGGCCAGGCTATCCATACAGAAGTTGAAGAACAAAACAATTTATTGGATCAATTTAACGAGGAGGTAGATGTAACAACCGGAAAATTAAAAGAAGCTAGAAGAAGAGCAAAGAAAATTTTATGATCAAAAGAAGTGATGTTAGTAATTTATAGGAGTTTACTTCTAATAGACTTCTAGACCAATTGAATCGATTTGTCACAAATAGAGATCACCATGAGATTCGTCAAATCCTCGAGACCACCGATCAAATAACTATTCAACTTGCTCAAAATCATCAGGCTCATTGAATAATCTAAACCCTCTCAGTATTTGTCACGTTCAACACTCTATTCCCCAAATTCATCGAGAGCTTATTTATCAATTGGATATTTTGAGGAACATTCTCTAGATCCAGGTATTGACCGGGGTTTTCGAATTCTTCAACAATACTTTGAAGAACTTTCGAATTCAAGTGTCTCGCATCAAAAGAACCTGGCAATTCGTCGTCGATTTTCCAAAATCCTCCTACATTATTGAAATAATTTGCGACGCCGATCCGTCGTGGTGGAAACGCTCTGCCTCCGTTTTCTAGGTCAAAAACACTTGGAAAATATTGTAAATAAAACCAGGTACCGATACAGAGCCCAATAATGGATCCGCCGATCACGTCTCGCAAGAAATGCCGATTATCACTGATTCTTGTGCACGAGACGAAGCAGGCAATAACGATGGGAGAAATCGCCAACAAAACCTTGAACGCCATTCCTCGCATATCAAAGACCTGAAGCTGGCCGGAAATATAAAGGCTCGTCACAATCATGCCACAAAAAACCGTGGACAGATGGCCGCTGGGGAACGATCTGAAACCTTCAAAAACGATTTGCAAATTCATATTGGAACATATTTCCACGGTGGATAATAGACTGGGTTCGTCGATTTCGAGGTCTGGAACACATCTAGATATAAGATCGGGCCGGGGCAAACCACAGATGTTTTTTAAAACACAAGTTATCGTAAGCTGTGTTGCCATTGCTCCAAGAAGCGTTAATAATCCAATATGGATATCCCAGAGCATCCTAATGGTAGAGAGTGTTGTTCTATTGAATGCTGCACACGCAAGAATCAGAACCATCGGGATTCCCACCGAGATGAAAAGTAGCATCGGAATCTGGATCGCAGTCTCTTCCTCAACCTTATAACTATACATCAAATTCGAGTCGTCGACCAGAAACTCATGAAACCGAGGAGGAACAACCGAGCCATATATGACGAAAGCTACCAATATCACCACATATACGAACCAATCAAGAATATACGAATATGTGGATAAAGCCGAGATGAACCTCGAATTTGAAGCGGTCGATCTTGCATATTTTGCAGCAATTGAGTGTTGCACAAGGGGCTGGCGTTTAACTAGTGAGATGGCCGGGTAACTTGAAATAGTATAAAAGGATGAGAAAAAAATGAAAAATAAAATGAAAAGTGAAAAGTGAAAAGTGAAAAATGAAAAAATTCAACTTATCCACGAGATTAAGAGGAATAGAGTGTTAGAAAGTAGTTCTAGAGAATTCTGGAGCTCTAATTCTACTCCAATTCTACTCCAAGAGTCTAGTTCTGTTCCAGAACTAGTCTTCTAGTCTTCTTCTAGTCAGCATTGTTATTATGAGTAAGTTTATTTAACTAATAATTCTTGACTTCTTTATTATAGTGATGAGAACACTTCGCATAATCGATACCCATGAGAATATATCAAGTTTACACCAAGATCTACTCTGATATAATAAAGAATCAAGAAATTGAATTTGAAAAGAGTACTAACAATTAGATATGAAAACCCCAGCCAAATGAATGTAGACTGTAGAAAAAGATTCTTTAGTGTTCAGAGAGACATCATATTAGACTAAAGTTTATTTAGTGTTCTAGAGAGACTTCCTGGATATTTGTAGTGAGAATGGTTGAATTTTATATCTTAAAAGCCTGGATTTCTAGTAGTCTCTGGTGAGGGCCTTGATTATATTGGTATAAAAGTAGTCATTAACGAGCGTGGCGACTTAGTGACTAAGTCTAGTGAGATTTCTAGAACTTCTAGTGAGCTTCTAGTGATCGGCAGTACTATTTTCATCTTCGACAAAGTTTATGATTTGACACTTTTCAATAGCTTTCTTCGATTTTGCGACAAGTATATTCTACGACAGCGACAACAATTCTACGACACAACTCCATAATTATGCGACACCGTATAAATACTGAATATATTAAGTAATGTCATTAATTGTTTAGAAACTGGATTGTCTCTACTATCAGACATTCGTGATAGCGGTAAATATGACGAAATTTCTGGATATACTTTCGAAATCCTGTTGAAATTGAGATTCTTCCTGAAATCATTAATGTCGTCATTAGTCTAATGATATTGATCACAATGTCACTAACTCTCACTAATCTCATATCTCACTAATCTCATATCTCACTAATCTCATATCTCACTAATCTCATATCTCACGATATCTCACGATATCTCACGATACCGTTCTATATCCTCCCTCATTCCCTACCCCCACTTACTTCTTCTATAACCTTCCCCCAGATCTTGATTCCTTCTTCAATTTCATCATCCGACAAGAAACTGATCGATAAACGGACACAATTTTTACCCCAGTTCTTCTCATCTCCGACCACTTCAAAATATTCACCTCCTGGGATGATCACGTTGTGTTCTTCAGCCAAAATCTTTAAAACCTTTTGATTTTCAACTTTCTCATCAAATTCAACCCACAAAAAGTATCCTCCTTGACCACCGTATACTTTGGCATTTGGCAAGTACTTCTCACAACTTTCTAGAAGTGTGGCGACTCTTTTCTTGTATGTGGCTACGAATTTCTCCAAGATCTTGTCCAAGGTACCAGCCTTGATCAAATCTCCCACCACGAAAGTCGCCAATTGAGCAGGAGTACCTCCAGATCTGTTAGCTCCAGTACACGCCAATTGAGCCACGAGTTTGGGCGTAGCAGTTTCCTGCCAGCCTACTCTCAACCCGGGTGCTATAATTTTCGAAAAGGTAGCATTCGAAATAGTATTACCAAACGTTTTGGACGGCGGAAGTGTCTCAAGATCCAAGTAATTTAGTCTTGGAAGCGGTTTTTCGTTATCAGTATAGTCCAACAACTCATAAACATCATCACTGATGATTAACATATCATATTTTCTCGCCAATTCAATCAACTTTGTTCTTGTTTTAATGGAATAACTTATACCTCCTGGGTTTGAGAATGTTGGAACAATATACATCACAAACTGATAGATTTTACGATCCGGACGAATTGGATCTGAGATTATGTTTATTTCTTTGTCATCTTCGGCGTTTTCCCTGATCTTTGTACCCACTTCTTCACCGATGCTCTTCTCCTTCTCTCCACTGTAGTGCTTCATTTGGTTCTCCAAGTAGTGTAAATCAATATCGTACTCACCATCATGGACTTCGTTGATGGCGGTCATTTTATCCACAAGCCCTGCATCTATGAATGAACTGTTGATCAAAAAATATGTAGGCGTCACAACAAACGCCCTCTTGGTGATACTTGGATCAGTGGCGGCGGTAAGGATATTGGCAATTCCGTACGAAGCCCCGCCAGTGAGGTTTATATTGTCAGCATAAGACGAGGACGTTCCAAAGTTACGATTATTCCATTCACTAATAGTTTTCCTGACGTCGTAGTTGCCAGGATCGGTTCCATAAGTTAGTGGGTTTTGGTTGAGAGGATCGGTTTCAAACGCCAAATAATCGGTTTCAAGAAGGATTTTCTGGTAAGCAAGTGCTATCTCCTCGGTAGGGAGGAGAGTGTATGTTGGATGACCTTTAAAGAAGTTTATAGGTCCCATTGTGATGAGTAGAGAGTGAGTTGAGAGGATGAAGGCAATAAAATAATTTTAATACATCACGGACGGAATTCTGGTCACGTGATAGGTGCGGAAAATAGAGACCTTTACGGACGGAAATTGAGTAGAGTTAGTAATTGTGCAGTGTAAGCGGTATAAATTCTTGTTTGGGATTGTTAGAGAGTTGGCGTATTAAATCTGGATCTCCTACGATTCTTGTCTGTCATTTTAGTTGTAATTTTTTGTTTATTCGATAACACTATGGGACCCCAGATCTCACTAGGTCGAGAATTCCGCGAATGGAATTTAGCTGCGAATTGGTAGATATTGAATAATTAGATAATTGAACTAGCAGAAGCCTTAGTTATAGAGATTCTCTAAGTAACAGATGGAAGTTCTGGTGTGATGTTGATTAGGATGAGTGGGTGTAATTCTACGCTACTTAGTGACAACCCGAAGCGATATCAATTACAGTAACTAAAGATCTAATATAACTCAATAAAATTAGTGAGAGATATATATTGATCACTAACAATTCTATTATATTGGTTGCACTTTCTCACTAATTTTTTGAATTGATTGTCTTTTTACCACTAAATCTAATCCATTTCAAATTTCTCTCACTAATATTTTAGAATTACCGACAACTAGGCCGCACTCCCGTACAACACTGCACAATCATTGTAAACAGTACCTCACTAGTCGTTCTAAATACCATCTAGAAAAACTCTATTTACTTCAAAATCACAACATTAAATCATCCCCAACTCATACTCCCACTCTGCTACATCCTCCTACCTCCCACTGCTTTCATCTCCCACTACTTCCATATCTACTCTCTAATCACCATAATTATTGATGACCGCACGACCCAAAATTTTCACTGAACCAATGAAAAATCAACAAAAACTCATTAGCTCCAACTCCCTATACACCACTACAACGATGCCTACAGCAGCAGGACTCTTCTTCAGTACCTTTTTAGGTCTTCTTACTAGAAGACTTCAAGTCACAATGATCGGCAAACAATTCCCAAGATCCTGGGATAGAGCAACTGGTTATGTTTTATCCTCGGGAGTGTTTATTGGTGGATATCTCGTGTTTGACAATTACATCGAAAACAATAGAAAGTTAATGGACAGAAGGTTGACGGTGTTGCGTGAACAAAGAGCTCAAAAAGAAGCCTTCCATGAATTCTTTGAAGAACCTGACCATAGACTTACTGCTGATAAGAAGGGCAGATTCTTCTCCTTGTTGGACAAGTATGGTGCCAGCTACAAATAGAGAGAGCACCGTATGGGGAACTTTAGGACTCAACAGACTGGAATTATAGTATAATTTATAGTTCTAGACAGAATTGATACTTCTAGACAGCCAGACTATCTAGCTAAGAAAATCATACTTCTAGATTGTTAGCTGGAGGAATCCATAACTCCTTGTCTACAAACCAACCATCAATATCAATACTCTACGAAACAATTATCGAACACCACAAATTACAAAATTAGTGTTTCACAAATCATAAATCAAGAATCCACATAGAGCTTAAGAGGCACTAGACTAGTGTGAGAGGACTCAGAAATCTCAGAGAGCTGCTAGTTCTCTTCAAGTTATCTTGTAGTTTCTCTTCTACCACTATAGCTGAGTCTCACTAGCCATCGCACAGAGCTCTAAGCATCATCGTATATCGTATATACCACATCATATTAAATGTCATATTTATTAAGTACAATATTATAATTACAAATTATCAATACATTTAGCCAGCAGCTGAAGTATGAGTAGTTTAGCAGTGAGCTCAGAGTGATGGAAAATCACGAGCCACGGAGTAGTAATACTGAGTGCTGGGTTTATCCCAAGTGCCAGTAGTACTGGGTGTTGGGTTTGACCGAGTGCTAGTAGTACTAAGTGCTAGTAGTACTAAGTGCTAGTAGTACTGGGCGCTGGGTTTCACCGGTTTCTAGAATTAACGAGTTGATTTTTCACTATCACCACTCTCTATCACCACCTATGATCACTATTCATATCTCATCTATTCAATATCTTCCTCTTCTTTGTTCTTGTTAAAGACTCCATCGTCCTCTTCTTCGCCCTCCTCTTCGTCGCTGGCGGCTTCACTATCAAACTCTTCGTCCACGTCACTGCCATCTTCTTCATCATTTCCTTCTCCGTAATCGCCATCGTCTTCGTCTTCACTGGCATTAATATCGGCCAAAGTGACACCATCGTTGGCTCCGTTTCCTTCTGTATTGGTGCCATTTACCTTAACATCCTCGCCCTTGACCTTTTCTCGTAAATTATCATCATATGAGTTATCATTGATATTCTGCAGCTTCATAAACTCATCGATTACTGTAAAATATTGTTGGTCGATCATGCTGAATTCCAACACCTTTTCCTCCTTTTGATCGTTCAACAGCGTCAACAACATACTGAATGTTAATCTGGTGATATTACTGTATGAAACATTGACAATATTTGGCATATCAAAGATCAAAATAGGCTTTTTGAAACCGAATATAATGAACGACTTATTAAACACATTCGACGATAAAAACATCAACGATCCATCCTTGGAACCTTTATGAGCTTCTACCAAGAGAAATGTTTTGATGTTGTTGGTGGATAATGCGATGGCGCTGTCAGTGTTCAAGGTGAATTGGTTCTTGAACAAGCTTGAACAGGGTAAGTAATTGATGAGATTTATACCACACAACTTAAACTGACGCTGGAAATAGTCGATAATTCGTTCATGAATGGGAGTTAACGAAAGGTTATCGATCTGAGCGTCTGCCTGCAATTTATTCTCGACGTCGGGAGGTAATTTTCCATCCTTCACCATTTGTTTCTTGATGATATCCAAGTTTATTTGACAGATGATTGGGTCTTTGTACGCCTTATCATCCACCATATCATCGTTGATCCAGAAGCATAATGAGACAATACTTTTCTTTACTGAGTTGGTAGAATTTCCTAGTATGGGGATAATCGTACAAAGCTTTATGGAGTTTCTTAGGTTGACCAACGAAAGCTCTGGAACTTGTTTGGTAGGGTTGATGATGGACAACACTGGGATTGGCTGGTTGTTATCTTCGATCAAGTGGAACGTAAGGTTGAGTTTCTTACGGATCGGAGACTGGAACGAAACCTGAGGGATCTCAAAGATTATGGTTTCAGGGTTGATTGGTGAAGTGAGTGTGATAGTTCCTGTTTGAAGAGTTGGATGAAGTGTGGATGGATCAGATGGAACTTGTGCTGGTTGAGGGGCCTGGGTTATATGAGCCTCTTGTTTAGGTTGCACAGGTTGAGCCTCATGAATTCCTTGTGGTTGAGCTTCTCTCTGCTGCAATTGTCCCAGCGGTTGTTGCTGTTGTGATATTTCCACTCTCCTCCTCTTCAAATCTTGCTCCGTTAAGTAATTGTACAATTTCGAAAACACATCCAAAGCCTCGGGAGACTTTGAGACGGCGATCTGGATCTCCGTCCTCAACTCAAAGGGTAACGTTTGTATCCAATCTGACATGGTCGCTAACGAGTGTTGTGAGTTTTTTTGGAAATCGAAATTTTTCGCATACGACATTTGGTGGAGTTTATTATTGGAGGAGCAAGTAATTGTGGGTTGGAGGATTAAAGTACCATGGATGGTGGTTTTGTGGTGTCTCTGTGGAGTCTCTGTAATTATAACTTTTTACTGAGCTGCCGTGTAGTTATTTTTGGGACTTTTTAAGACCCTCTTGTTATATCTCTTATACATCTGAGTAGTGAACGATCTCAGATCTCAGATTTTACCTATTATGATCGATCTTTTGTATATTGAAGAAGAATTATAGAGATAGAATTCTAGGGATGATATTGTAGGCTGACTTTAAGGTTTTGGACTATTAACTTTGGTGGAGGTTGTTTCAGAAGGTTCTCTATATGCGGTAGCGATGTTTTGAAGGTCAGATCTCAGATTTTATCTCTTGACTAAAGGTTCGTACGGTCTATATTAGAGAAGCTTTAGGTAATATAATTATCATAATGTTTATTGGTTATATCAAATCGCGGGCTTCTAAGAATTAGTCATTATATGATTAGTGAAATATTGCGGGACAGATCTTTTGCACTTTTTGCACCCAAACTTTATTTGAGTGAAAGAGTTCTAAATGAAAAGCAAAATAATGGACCAAACGTTGATAAAATATACTTTCAGATCGATTGTTGATATTCATCCAATTAGAACTAGGAATATCAGTTCGGATATGATTGTTTGAAACTGCGGTATGGATCTTTTGCTATGGATCTTTTTCCATTGAAAAGACCAAGAATTCACTTCGTTGTTGGTTTACCTTTTATATTTACAGTGAAGAAATGAAATGGAAGACTGGAACTGTGAGATAACCTGGAGAATGATAGGTATTTTCCAGAAGAATAAATCTAACTATCAAAAGTTATTTGATTTGGATGATGAGATGCTAATGCATCGATAGGAGGACAACTCTCTGGTAGTGAAATTGACTAGTTATAAAATATTTTAAATAATATAGTTATTAAGATTATTAAGTTTATTATGCATCACTATATATTGCATGAAATCATCTCCTTTATCGTCATTTTTTACTATACTTTTGCAGCTTATCGACACTTTTTTGAAAATGGTTCCAAAATATATTTATATTTATATTTAAAATTTTGTCAGAAAACTTATAAAAGTAGTCAAATGACATGTTATACCGAACTATAATAATTTAATATAACCATCTGGAACTAAGTTATAAGGAAAGTCATCTGTCAATATTTTGAACTTGAAGTGATTCTGTAGAAATATACACATTAATATTGGCACTGGAAACCAGTTCCGAGTTGAATTTGCTTTAGGAATTGATGCTCTCCAGTTCTTAGAATAAATATGTACATTTAGAACCATATAATATGGAAGAGGGATGGAATAAAATAAAGCAGATATAAAACATCTGGGATTACTTGCTCGATCTCTAGGTGACCCTGCTCGATACTCAATAACTAATCCTTGAAGTAAATTCACCGCTACCTTCGAATATTCAGAGACTAATGTAATTCTTGAATATAAGAGTCTCAATAAACTGATCATCAAACAATTATCTGATTTCTGAGAGCGATCAATCAAACAATTCATATAAACATCTACCAGAAGAGTCCAAGGTTGAGTGTTTTATAGGACATAAATGCTTCATTTTAAACGGCTCTTTATTGATAATTGCTAAATACCATTTCTGTGCTATGAGAGAAATAAAAATTGTCTTCATAGAGGTACATCTATTCAATGGGTCTTTTGGTCTTAGATTACCATTTTGACAAACATTTGCAGCCGTTTGCCTGCATATAAACACATCAATTGATCTCACGTAAACAACATAATACACGTAACTTACCCAGAATATCACCTATCAACACATGGCCGAGGATGTATGATGATGAGTTGATGGACGTCAATTCCGGAATTCTTTTCGTTCTACCATCCCTACTAAAAGACCTTCTTCAAGAACAAACTCATGAGGACCTGTTGATCAAACAATTGCAAGTCCATTTTCCAGATCTAGACGAAACAAAGCTCTCCCATGCCAAAGAGTTGATAAGTCAATGTCTCAAGGAGAACGATACGTCGCGACTTAAAAAGTCATGGATTGTAGATCAAGATAAGTCTGTTCTTCTTACCTTAATGTATGGAGATATATATCTCCAAGCATTAGATCTTGCCATGACTGGAATAGTGACTATGAATACATACGGCACAGAAGCTGGAATTAGCGACATTTCAACATATCTAGATCAAACTACTCCACCTCAACTAGTGATATTCAAGGTTCGGCAATCAAGCCGCAGAAAACGAAGCGATCTCGACTTTACGAACAAGTTGCAACAAATAGGATTGAAACTTGGAGATTGCAACAATCCTCTTCAATTCACGGAAATGAAGTTTAACGAGTTTAGGGAGAATACAAACAACATACGAAGTCAGGGTAAAACTTATACAGTCGGACTCAGCGATTGGTATTGTAATTGTGACGAGTACCAGTCGTGTTATAAGGAAGAACTGAAGATGGTTACATATAAAGAGTTGATTAGAAGTCTTGAAAGCATGAAAGAGCAAGGAAAAAGTATAAATCATGGAAGTGATATTCATATAAATGAAGGAAAGAATAATCAGGATATCGTTAACAATCCCCTTGATGATACCTCCATGGGTGCAATGAACCATAGTACAAATATTAGTACCAACAACGATTCATCTACTACTATTTCTCCTACTACTACGCGACATATTTCCTCACCTCTAGACCATATTTCTCAAAACTCATCGCACATATCCCCTCTTCCAATCTGTCCTCACCTCCTTACCCTCTTGATCATATTCTCCAACAAATCCTTGTATAATCCGGTGATGACATGCATATAGAGCGAAAAAAGTAAAAATGCGTGCGCCCAACAAAATATCGAAAAATTGACCAACAGAGAAAAATTTGATTTGCCAATCAGATAAAGTGCTGTAACAGACTCGTGATAGTTACTTCTATACAGAAACATTCTGCATTTCATTTATCTTCCATAGCAGAAGCAGCATATTTATTCATACTTTTTGCATTTTATCCTTCTTTTTCAGGTTCTTTTACATATACAACTTGATTTGCCTCCGTGACTTCGAAGGCACATAATCGACACAGTACGAGCGTAAGCAAAAGGTACTAGCATAAGCATAAGGTACTAGAATATAAGTATACATAAGACATCATAGTCTTCCAACATTGTCTACTAAACATTTACGTCCACAAATTTTCTGTTCAACTTCATTATTGTTGAACCCTCGAAATCATAATTCCAAGTCTACAGTGACTTCATGATTACTTGTTTTACTTATTAAATAATTACTTGTGATAACTCAAAACAATTAAATTTATGTCTGCATCTTCATCTACATCTAACACAGGACCAAATCGTTTCCGTGGTGATGCAGCTAGTTTTTCACCTAGCCAACCTCCAAACTACCAACCCTACCAATCTCATCAATCACAGCAACAGTCCCATCAACAGTTTCTCCAACAACAATCGCACCAACAACAAATGTATATGCAATATGGACCGCAGTACCCCATGATGATGAACCATCAAATGGTGTATCCACCGGTTTTTATGCCCATGTACTCACAAGATGTGTTTTATCAGGGTCAACCCTACATAATGCCCCAAGTTCCCTTTTCTCCAAACAATATACCGGGACACATGAACATGGGATATAATACCCGCAACAAGAACAAGGTCAAGAGAAATAGTCAGATGTATAATAACCAAAAGGGCTCAACAAGCCTGTATGTACAATATTCACCTAATAATAGCAGTCCTCTGTTGAAATCTGACACTCCAACTCAAAACGAGATCCAGCCTTCGCAACAAACACCGCAATCGACTCCGGAATCAAATATCCCAGCATCGGTTTCCATTCCTCCCCAAAGCTCGACCCCTAAACAAGCAACATCCGACCCCTCATCTTCTCCATCGCATTCACCTTCCAATCAAACTGCAACTAAGAATGATCAATTACGAAACCTTAATGATACTCACGAACCATCTAATGATAAGATAGATACCAAAACCGATACTATCGCTCCTAATATGTCAACCACTGCCTCCAAACATACCTCCATCCCCCCAGTCAAGACTGAAGATACCAAACCAACATTTCCATTTTTCTTGAACTCTTCCCTTGAAGAATATACCGCAAGCAAATCACAAACATCCACCAAAAGAAAGGAATTATTCAGAGCAAAATACAACCGGTTTATAGGTTCCAAAACATCTAATTCCTTATTGATCAAATCCAGAATAGTTCAAGTCGTTGACCACAACACTGACACTATAAGGTATGTAAATAACAAATCATTTGCTCCTAAGGAATTTATAGAAAAGGATTTACTGTCGACAAGCAATTGGGCATCGATTCTCCAATCAACACCGATGAAAAAGGTGGTCAAAAAACCACAAGTAACTTCAACACAAACATCTCTTCAAACTTCTACACCAAGCTCGATCCAACCTAGCATTCCGTTGAATGGAAGTTTCAACATCCAAAACGAATCCATACAGCCATTGGGAATATTGCTCTTAAGAATAATGTTTGATGGAAACTACTCGGTATTAAACACCCACAAGAAGTTACCGTTATTCAAGATCCAACCGAGAGGTTTGTCCAATACTGGTAACATTTGTTATATGAACTCAATCTTGCAAGTTTTGCTCTACTGTGAACCCTTCAATAGATTGTTGAAGTTGATTGAGGACAAATCTATTGGCAGCTTAAGTAAAGTTTCACCCACACCCTTGCTTGATGCAACCATCAAATTCTTCAACGAGTTTGTGAATGTCGAGGATAAAAAATCCATCTCGCCTGAAAATTTCTACATGAACTTAATAAACCATAAGAAATTCCAACACTTGAAATGGGGACAACAAGAGGATGCAGAAGAGTTCTTGGGATATTACTTGGACGGATTGAACGAAGAGTTTTTGGATGCCATCAGAAAGTTAAACACTCCAAGCGTCGATTCACTTATTCAAACGTTTTCAAGCGAACAAGAAGGGGAAGTGGTCAATCAGTTCAAATATGATGTCAAGAACACCATAAGGATCATAAAGAACGACGGAGAAGCTAACAAAGAAGACGAAGAATGGAACGAAGTCGGATCTTCCAAGAAAATCAGCGTAAGAAGAGCGGTAGAAATCGAACCAACGCCAATTACCATGATCTTCGGCGGCCAGTTCAAATCCGTGTTGACCATTCCAAAATCACCAACCTCGAACGTGTATCAAAAGTCAATAACGGTTGATCCGTTTCAACATGTACAATTAGATATCAGTGAAGCAGAATCGATCGAGGAGGCCATTGAACACATCAACAGCCACGAGAAAATCAGCTACAAAATGAATAACAACAGCAAAGAGATCCAGATAAAAAAACAGACGTTTATTGACAAGTTACCAAGAGTGCTTATAATTCATTTGAAGAGATTTTCGTTCTTGAAAGATCAAGATATGGGAATTGAAAAGTTGCGTAAAAAGGTCGCCTATGGCCATACGCTCCATATTCCAAGTGAAGTGCTCTCCAACAAGTCTGGTCAGGACGACGATAATGAATATAAATTGGTTGGTGTTGTCTATCATCATGGTAACAGTGCCCAAGGAGGACATTACACCAGTGATGTCTTGAGAAATAAGGATGACGACGACGAAAATTCGTCAGAGTGGATAAGGATCGACGACACTTCGCTCAAGGTCATCAAGCCAGCAGAAGTGATAAATGGTGGCTCTGAAGAGAATATCAAGAACGCATATATTTTGATGTATGAGAGATCGGCCTAAGAGGTTTAGAAGGGTATTATTAGTGCTTACAATACCAGTATTATCGTATTATCGTACTATCAGGATTATCAGGATGCATATTTGGCTTGATATTGAGATAAAAATGATTGAATAGATAAGACAGAGAGACAATAGCAATATTAATGACCATTCGTCTTCGGTGTGTGTAGTTTTGACCTTTGGTACTTATCTTATCATTTGCGATGGGTCTACAGATGTGGTGGACCGCCACAATTAGAATTCACTAACGCATAATTTCCACCGCTCTATCTACAAAGTTTTATAGCTTACTACTCTTCTTATATACGAAGTTTTATGGCTTTTCATATTTTGTGTTTTGTCGGATTCAAAATGTCAGAAATAGAACGAGACAAAAATAGACAGAAATAGACAAAATTTCCTGACAAAATTTCCTGACAGTCAAAAAGCAAAAGGAGTTCCGAGGGTCCCGCGAAATTCTACATCTCGCATAGACAGGGGAGCCGATAATCTAAGATATTGTATAGTTAATGCCAACAACTAGTGAAGAAAATTGTAGCAAAAAAATAGAGTAAACAAGGCTGAGTTAGATTGGCGGGCACCAGGATTGCTTTGTTTTGCATATACGCTCGCCCCCAATATAGTCTGTATACGTTTTGGGTGCAGGTGCATTTTGGACGAATTCGTCTGCGCCCAATTGGGAAGGCCCTATTCGGGCACCTTACCACGCAGATTAATTTAAATTTCGACTGAATTTCCTGGTACCCCCTAAGGTCCCCCAATTTCCTCATTTCCATACATGCCACACTACTTTCGGATTTCTATAGATTTCTATAGATTCTCTTATTTCACCATAACTAAAAATCGTATTTGACCAAATTTGGGTTTTCTCAAAATAGTCCTGCGTGTGGATTACGACTACACAATTGTTATCTGAAGGTGTACCATGAGATAATGGTCCTCAGTGTGGATTCGTGGCCGCCTTGAGTCTTGCAATATCAGAGTCTGACTAATTCAAGTTTCGGACATTTTTCATGAATCTTGCGACACTTCTCTAATTCCATCTCTAAATCTCCAGACAAACAATCTCTAACTAGAGATTTCCTGGTCCTGGCCTATCGTAGTTGTAGGTAGCGAGCGATGGTAGCTACAGTTCATGTTACATTCCTAGTATGAGTAGCTGCAATATGGTTACATCGAAATAATGACCCCGAAATTAATTCCTGTATATAATATAGATCTCATAATGACCTCGAAGAGTCACTCTTTCAAGTGGGTATACAAGTAAATCAGACTTTCCATAGTCCTTGTGCATTCTGGAGCAACCGAGGTTTGAGAACGGTCATGGATATGGCGTAGCTAGATTCCCGAGATAATAGGGGTTGTTGATATTTTCGTCTGTTCCTGTATATAGAACACTATCTTCCCCTATAATAGCATCTGTAAGAAAATTCTACCAACTATCTGAACAATGGCTACAAAATCTGGAAAAATTAATACTTGCATTAGGAGACATATATACATTATAAACCGTGCAGATTATATAAAATGAGTCTTCAACTAAGACAAGTCAACAAAAAGGAAAATCCCATATATTAAAAGTTTGGTATATAAAGTTATTAATTATACAACGCAAACTTAGAATAAAGCAGCGGCAACAGCGGCAACACCAGCGGCGGCACCGACAGCGATCTTACCGGCACCGTTGGTGGCAGTAGTGACAGATGGAGCGGTGGTCTTCTTGGCTTCGGTGGTGGTGATGGTGGTTGGGATAGTACATGGACCAGTGATGGTTAAAGTGGTAGCTTCAGTGACAGTGATGGTCTTGTTGTTGACAACAAAGTGGGTTGGTTCTGGACAGTAGGTGACAAAGTCAGTGACAACAACATCAGTGGTGATGGTGACATTGGCAGCGGCAGAGACGGTGGCAGCGACAACGGCTGGGACGATAACGTTAGAGAATTGCATTGTAGTGTTGAGCGAGTGACTAGTTTGTAATAATAGAAAAGAAAGGTAAGATAAAATCTGGGAATCTCGGCGCAATTTATACCCAAAGAAAATTTTTAGGGAAATTGAAAAATTCTTCCAGTGGCGCCTTGATGGTGTGTAGTTACCGGAAAAATCGAAAATCAAAACAAGCAAACTTAAAATAAAATCATCGAAATCGAAGGATAATAATCGAAAAAGAAACGAATCTATACAGGACGATTGCTCATATCCCATGGAGATACCACGAGGGTATGGAAGATCCAGAAAATCGCAGTTAGTACAATTCGCTCTTCCGTCGCGTTCATTATCCCCAAAACCTCGTCTCTTCACTTTTCTTGTCGATGTAGCCATTGTAATCATGGTACTAGTGCGTAGCTTCCTCTTATCGGTGCAAATATCCTCCGTGGGTGGGGTCCTCGGAATACCCATCGGAATTAGATAATATCGCCAAGCAATCGGAATGGGTCGTCCCAATTTGGAAATGTGGTTTCCAAATTGGGACTCGCTTGTAATACTCCATTTTTGTAATATCTGCGGTATGGATGTTTGCCCTGGATAGGAGTTATTTTTATAGTTTTTCTATTATTTGGAGTAATATTGACAATAGTTCGATTGCAATTTGGTCAACGAAGTACTGGGACAGAAATGTCACCGATGCAGTAATACTGAACAATAGATACGTAACGTCTGATACTCAATGAAGAATAAGTTTGTTGATACTGTAAGGGCCATTTGTTGACACTGCGTGGACCATTTGCTGATACCCCGACGCAAACTACAATTACGATAAGAAACTGGCTCTCAACATCCACACCGCAATATTAAAGAGGATTGGTGTCCAGCTATAAAAGCGAAATGTGTATTACACTTCCTGGTTCCATGTGTAGATACAATTGTAATTACATTCGTAGGCTAATCCATACATCCAGCATGAGATTAACTAATACAAGTGCTGAAATGTTCCGATTAGTTTGGAATTCAGAGCAATGCTGGCCACTAGCAGGGCACATATTACAAAGACAATAAGATTAAGTGTAGAATGTACCTGAAATGCTTGCAATTGCTGGTCAACTCCACTCACTAAAAATAGAGCTCATTGAAGAAGTTATAGATAAGATACGAGAAGAAAGGGACTGAATCTGGAGAAGATGAGGAAATGGATTCGGAGAAGAACAACTAATAGAAGCACGAGAGCAAGAAATAGAAGAAATTGCTGGTTCCCACCAATCTCATCAACTAAACGTACATATCTAACAAAATATGCTTGATAACAGGGGTTGAAGTCATCGGACTATCTTAAAGATTCTTCTTCAATCTTGATTAGTCATGACAACTTGTTGCATAAATTAGTAGCAGCTAAGTTAGCCATATACCCAAACTGCAATATAATTTTACACTTTGAGAAATGTTCAGTATAGTATAAGCTACTACTCGTAAGTGCTAGCTACAAGATTTAAGATCTAAGTTTACGGGCTATCATTAACAAGATATAAAATTAGATCGTTTTTAGTCTGCTAATTAATTTACCCCTGAGCTCCTTATTTCGTATATACTTGGTACAATTATTAGATTAGATAAGGTTTTTGGTAGAGATGGCTGGCCAATTCAGTTTTATTTAACCTGCAAATAAAAAACTTTAACCAACAAAATTCTTCATACTAATCTACGTAATAGGATAATGTAGCATTATGCTAATATATATTATATAGTTCCTATACGAACGTGTTAGTATAATTAAGTAATATTCCCATTATCCTGCAATATTTGTTAACATTTCTACCAACCTGTAGTATTGTATATTTTTCATTCTACAATTTTAACATGTATTAAAGCCAATAGATGAGTCTGTTGTTTAAGACTCAGTTGCTTTTAGAAGAAAGCGACATATAAGACTGAGTGCTAGCAACCATATGACAGCAATTTCTTGCTTCTAAACTTGGTCATCACGACATTGTTGAATATAGAAGATAATGCTGCATTCGCAGATGACAAAGCCTCATTTAAATAGTTACTCTGAATATTTATAGAGTAAGCAATAACAGTATATAGGAATTATCCACCAGGCGTAAGTTAGAAATTTTAACTTTCAAATTATTGACCAATCCAAATTTTACCTTAGCCACCCTTAGTAGACTTCTTTTATAGGGATATATTATACACTAAGCGACAACGCAGTGTGAGTACATTACCGAGGAAACTCAAAAGTCCACTGCATCTGATCATCGTCAATTCTTGACGAAGAATGGAATTTTAGAGAATTTTGCGCACGTCAAAATTACGATATTTGGACCAGCGTCCTCAACAGAAGTAATTGAAACAGAAATATTAGTACATCCACATGAAAGAGAATTGAAACACGATTATAGATAGTATTCTGTGAATTAAGTGTAAATAAGAATACCCAAAATTTTGTGACTTTGTATGCCAGATGAAGATTCTATGGAGAAGAGCAGGCAAAATATGTAGGACAATGTAGAAAAAATGGAGGAAGAAAAATGGAGGAAATAGGTGGGATATGATAGAATACGGTATGAATCTATGGCAGGGAGTGAAGTTACCGGTCTTTTATCCATAGTTATTACACCAAACTTCAAGGAAGATTCGGTTAAGGTGAGGCGATTGTGAAATTCTGATTTTTCTAGAATTAAACCAATTGATTGTGAAAAGAGTATAGTGGGAGCGAAACACGCTGCTTCGCCAAGTGAACGTGACGAATTTCTGAGATTTGTTACGTAGTTGGCTGTTAAAATCGATGTATGAAGGTATCTAAAGTGTCGGATAGATGTAATAGGACTCGACTGAAGCAGTGGTTCTGATTCAGCGTTGCATTATTCCACCTAGAAAGAACTCCATCTATGGCACTAAGAGTTAACTGAGTGAGTCGAATGTGTATTATAGACTCCTGTCGGCGAACGAGGGGTTAACACTTGTAGCATCGCCGGGACTACACTCTATTAGGAATAAGTTTAAGAATTAGATTATTTGAATTGATCTACATGCAGGAAATGTAAATATTTTCTCGGAGTTCCCCCCAAAACACCATGTTGCCCGAAAAAGTCCGGACCAGGAATCACTATCTTATCAGGATTGAAATCCAACAAACCAATCGAGAGTGCCAATAAGACCGGTACCAATCGTTAAACCTTTTACCAAATATATGTATTATTATACTTGTTTTAATATAATAACTTTGATGATATGCCTTAAAGAATTCCATCTGGAGAAAAGACCTCGCCTAATTCTCAATTCTCAGAGTTTATTATCAGTTCTATATTATCTATGAGAGGAACACTATGAGACACACTTCGGAAATTTCACCTTACGAAACCGCTACAAAATGTTCGAAATTCTCAACGCGGCCACCTTAATTCATTCAGGTTCCAGTATGAATAGAATTACATGGTTTGTGAATTGCAACTTGGTAGTGACTTCAGAGACTCTGATACTCTCAAAACTCTCAAAATCTTGAAACTCTTCCCTGAGGTGAAATTCATGCAACTAGTATATATATCTTCTTTCAGAGATCTTCGTCCCGCAAGGAATCATTCGTCAGAGTGATAACTTTTACAAGGCATCTTAGCATCCACTAATCTCAATATTGTGAAGATCAACTCTCTAGAAATTGTCCTCGGTACCCCATTTGTTGCATTTTCGACCAACTAACTTCCCTTATTCCTTATTCGATATATATATAGATATGTATTCCACGTACCTTTACAATTAAGGGGGATTTGAAGCTTTCAGGTTTTAATATACCATTCTAACTATTCAGGATATGTCTCACCATTCCCCTATTTTCTGTAGGGGATTTCAAGGCTATTTACTCTAGAATCACCATTCGCGACATCCTTTACACCCTAGTCGGTTTGCCTATGATTCTTTAGATTTACAACTTCTATTATCTTTGGATGTGAAAGATCATGAATTTTTGTAATATGTACAGTTCTTTAACCACAGTTCCAGTAAATATGACTCGTAAGAAGATTAACCCGCGACCTACCGAGTTTAAGGTATTATTGAACTGATTATATGGAGCAGAATTCATCGTCGGAGCCCTCTTAGTTATGCGAATTAGAGCGACAATCTTACATCCACGCGATTAACCTTCCCAGCTACATTAGTAATATCTATATCAAACACGTCTGTTATTGTTTTCTAGTATACAAATGATTATGTAAGAGCTAACAAAACTCTAAATGAAAAAGCGAAGTAGTTAATGACTGATTGTTTACCAACATTCATAACCTCCATCGACCACCAAATTGTGACCTGTGGTGTAAGAACTGGCACTTTCACTGGCCAAGTATAAAATACTTCCAACGAATTCCTTTGGCTCAGCCATTCTTTTCATTGGAATTTTTGATTCCCAAGCATCCTTCATTTCAGCGTGTCCTGAAATGACGTTTCTGGTCAAAGGAGTCAAAATGTAGCCTGGACTCAAGGTGTTTACTCTAATGTTGTATTTGGCCCATTCACAAGCTAAAGATCTGACCAAATGGATCACACCAGCTTTAGACATATTGTACATACATTGAGGTTGAGGATCGTTGACAATAGTTCCTGACATAGAACCAATCAAAATGATGGATCCTCTCAAGTTTGCTTGAATTAAAGGACGAGCAAACGCTTGAGAAACATAGAATGCTCCCAACCCGTTTACTTTCATGATACCTTCTGCATTGGTTGCAGGGTATTGTTCAGCAGGGAAGTTTTCACAGTAACCTGCAGTGTTAATCAACAAGTCTGAGATTTTGCCGTGATGTTCATTGACTGCAGCAAAAGTTGTGTCGACAGATTCTGCGTCACCGATGTTACAAGACCAAGCACTGACTTGTCCAATAGGAGATTCTCTGGCACCCTTTAAGGTTTCCTGGCCCCAAGTCAATAATTCCTTTGCAGCGATTTGAGTTCTTTCCAAGTTCATGTCGAGTAAAGCAACGTCAGCCCCTTGTGCTAACAAGGCTCTAGAAATTACTGATGCTAATCCACCTGATCCACCTGTTACTATAGCCACTCTTCCATCTAATCTAAAGTTGGGGACGACGTTATCGTATGAGAAATCCATTTTAGCGACTGTATTATACTTGAACTGTATTAAGTTGTAGTTAGTAGGCTTAAGACAGCATAGAAATTACTGCGGATCGTGTGCTTTTATATTACCCCAGACAAGGCGGCAAGATTTGGTCATCGTGCGCGGATTGATTAACGGTGAAATTAAAATTTCTTTTCCGGTGTTTTTGGTTTTTCTTTTGTCGGAAGAGAACTCGGAGAATTCTATCTTACATTACTACAGAAGGAGCTGGGTGGTGCTTATTAGGCCAAATTGTTTGAAAGAAGATTATTGTGTAGCTTGTATGGGAGCGAGACACGCTGTTTTGTCAAGTGGATGTGAAGTATTTCTGAGATGTATTACGTAATTGGCCGTAAGAACAGATGTATGACGTTATCTTATGCAGAGTGACGGTAAAATGACATAAGACACGACCGAGCAAACGTTCCGACTCAAACGATATATCATTCCAGGTTCAAAGAACTCCATCTATGGCACTAAGTGTTATTTGAGCGAGTCGAATGTGTAGTATAGACCATTGTCGGCCAATAATACTCGTCAGGGTTAACACTTGTAGCATCGCCGGGACTACACTCTATTGGGAGTAAGCTTAAGGATTAGGTTATTTTACTGGATCTACATGCAGGAAACGAAAATATTTTCTCGGAGTTTCCTAAAACACCTTGTTGTCCGAAAAAGTCCGGACAAGAAATCACTATCTTATCAGGAATGAAATCCAACAAAAGCTAATCGAGAGTGATGAGAGGGCCATTAGGATCTGTACCAATCGATAAACCATTCACCAAGTCCCCTAATCCAAATTTAATATGTGAAACTTTTCTTTTCCCGGAGAACAAGAAAAAAGTCCTTCGGAGGCCACATCCAGATTAGAGCGTGGAAAGTGTAACTTTGTTACGATTAAAGACGACGAATGGCAATACGTCATACGTATAAAAATTAGATACATTCCAAGAAATATCCCTCAAAGTTTCCCACAACAATAGGAAGTGTATAACTTCCAGAAATTCTATTCAGCCACGTTGAATCAGTATAATACTAGTACTTCAGTGAAATTATAAAGAAATGGCTCAAATCACACACATATTCTCCGGGGGTTGAGAATATTGAACATTAGGTACATTACGATATTTTCAAACACAGTCACAAGTTTGAAATATTTGTTACGTATATCTAATATGTAAATATATGCTGACGTGAGACAACCAAAACACACTTCCAATGTAGACTCAACTCTAAATTGCCTGCTCTATATGAGACCATTCACTAATCGAATTTCTCGTTTCTAAAGGAAATTGTGCAACAAAAGCGCTGTGTCATCTAGTTTTGAATAGTATCTTGTTTAAAATGATTGTTATTAATATGGTGGAGCTTACACCAAGGAAATTAGTGCTGAACACCATGTGTTTAGTTTCCTCCTTCTTTCAGGAATATCCTTTCTATTTGTGGATCCCTCACATCCACTCAAATTACGGATTGGCTATCTCAATTTTGCAGCCAAAATTCATAGAAGTGTTTGAATGAAAAATTTGTTACGAGTAGAAAACTCTCATCTCTTCGGGTTGTTCAAGCCTTGGCTTGTAACCTCTTCAAATTTCTTGCGTCTCTCACTGCTTGTTCTTTGTCCATTCTCCTGTTTGCCCAGTTTCTCAATCTTTCCCCATAGAAAAAACAGAAGATAGGGAAAGGCAAACCCAACGTGAGTGCTATAAACGCACACATTGTATTACCCCAACCATAATTCAACTTATCATACATCGAATTGGCAAACAAAGGGAAAGCAAAACCAAATAATGATCTGAACACAGCAGCTGCTGCAATTGAACTGGCTGCAAAACGATTATTCATATCAATCAAATAGTTTTGGATGGTTTGAAAGACTGCAATAAATGAAAAGGCAAATATTGCGGAACCAATCAGTGGCATAATCCAATGTAGTTTCATTTGAGCCAGCCAGCCATACCAAATCAAACCTACTGGGATTCCAATTCCCGAAAAACAAAGACATGGAAGTCTATATTCTGGTTTGGGAACACCACCATTTTTAGCTTCAAGGATTTTAAAGACCTTAGAAATAGCCCATGTCCAGAAGATAGTACCTATCACATAACCAATCCCCATTGGTAAATACATCAACCCCGAAATCCCAACGGAAAATCCATACGTTTCTCGATATACTTGTGGAAATGTAACAATCATCAAGTACATGAACCCATATACAAACGCCATGAACGAACCCAATCCTATAACCATTGGGTGCGTGGTTAACAACTTCATCGGACGACTGATAGTCACATATAATTTACCCCAAGATGTTTCACCATCTGCAATTTCATAAATAGTATGCAAATGGGTGTTACCAGTCTCCTTCCTTAACAAATTAGCCTTGATCTTCAATAACCGTGGACTATACGTTTCACGGAAAATTATTGTTCCCACAGCGGCAACAGTTCCATTTAAGATTGCCAATACGTAAAACACCCAATGCCAGGACTTTTTAGTTATGATAAAACTGGAAATCACCGGAGATAAAACGGGACCTAATGTAGGCGATATTGAATATGCTGCCATGGCAACTAGTCTCTCATCATCACTCCATAAATCCGCCAAAGATCCAGCTCCAACATTCAAAGAAGCACATCCACCTAGTCCACCCAAAAACCTGAAAACAATTAATTGCGTAGAAGTCTTTGCAAAGCCACAGGCCAAATTGAAAACGAAAATAATCCAGATAGATATATTAAGGACTGGTCTACGGCCAAAACGATCACTCTCTGATATGGGTGCGATTATCAAGGGACCGATTGCCCATGCAAGAATCATTATAGTTACACTTAATGATTTTATGAACGGGGTCTTCATATTCAAGTCTTCCCCAATTTCGTTCATTGCTGGCGATAAAATCGACGAAGACATGGGAGATATTAACGTGTAGAATGAAACAAGCATTGTCTGTAGGACTTTATGTTTACGAGACCAGTTCCTAGGGTAATCTGGATCATCGGGACCATCCCAAGTTACCAACTCTGGATCAATTCCGCTAAACTCACTTCCAAAATCCTTTGCAGGAACAGAGACATCAGGGATATCTTGATATAAAGATTGTTGGACCTTTTCTTCATCCTTGTCTAGTTTTGATTCATCATCGGTACGAGCATATCTCGAACCTATATTCTGTACTCTGTTTGATAATGTTGTTAAAATTGATTGTCTTGTAGCAGTTCTCTGTAATTCGATATCTTGTTCATCCATATCTCCATAAATATCTTGTACCGTGTAAGTTTGTGTTAAACGAGATAGTGGATCACCTCCAGTGCCTATTGAGCCACTTGGGATAGACGTTTGTGAGAGAGTATATCTCAAGGATTGCAAAGACTGACTTGGAAATGAGAGGGAGCTCGAATATGAACGAACCCTTCTTGTAACCAGCAGTCTTCGTCTTGCTTTTGTAGTCTGGTCATATGGTAATTGTATAGGTTCATCCACTTGTATATTTTGACTTGATGTGGAGCTTATCGAAGACAAAGATGCATCCAGTGATATCAGTTGAATAGGATTTATGTTCTTCATGGCAGATTCCTAGTAGTTAGTATGTATGATCTTGTATCGGATATATTGATTATAAATATTTAGACCTTATCGGTCAGCTCTAAAGTCTTCAGATAATAGTGACATGAAGCTATTGATGAAATGTCGTCTCCGTTATCCATAGCGATATTGTGTCCGAAACTCTATTGCTCTTTAGTATTACCTTGTGAGTTTATCAATAGCTGAAACACCTCTCAGTAACTCTATTTCTAAGTCTCACTCATCATTATCTTTATTCTATACTCATGTACATACCTCCTTATCCTCCGTAATCTCTTCTTCACTTGTATCTTGTTCAGTCATGTCAGGAATTTCATCCTCGTGTTTCTCTTTATCAACCCCGTTTCCCTGATCACTATCCGACATTTGTAATTGCGTTGTTTGGTGGGTGTGGATTTTAGTTTCTCAAGATTCAAGGATCAAGATAAATTTGTAATTTTAAAGTTGCGGTCCAGATGTTCTGCTGTCAAAATATCGGAGTTTGGGCGACCCACAATGACTCAGGAATAAGTGAAAATGAACTATCCAATTTCTTTTTATAAAAATTGAATATGTTCTTATAACAAAAGTTGTCTAGCCATAAGAAGTTAAAGCAACATGTGTGATGTTAGCGTAGTCTGAGTTATTATATACTGAGATATTGAAGATATTTCTAAATCAAATGGTAAGAATAAAGCTTCATTAAATATGAACAATCTAATTTTTCTTTTTGTTTGCTATATCTACCTACTAAGTCATATTAATATTTAATATATTCTATTAATATACTTGGACTTTACTGTATCTTTATATTAATTATTTTTATTCTAATTTTCAGCCTATTAGGTATATTAATATATTACAGTATTATAGAATTATGGGGAACTTACCTAATACTTTTTAGCAAACTCGAATGAATTAAACTTTACACTAATTACATTGACTAACTACTAGAAATGGAATGGTTCCAGATGAATAACTCAGACAGTCTTGATTATTGCAAAATCAATTGTTACTCATAAGACGCAAATTTATTCTAGACTCTTCTAGCCTCGTCTTGGCAGATGACTCTATAGTCTTTTTACTATAATCACAATAGTGAACATTGAATGTGTTGGTAGTTTTTGTAGTTTACGAAGTTTCGCATCGACTATCCCAATTCGAAAAAAGGGTCCTTAATAACTTCGGACTTCTGGAATTGAGGAGAAACTGATAAGGCGATTGTAGAGTGTTTCGTAGGGAAGCAAGTTCCTTTAAGCTAGCACGAGCTCCAACAGAATCTGAGCTCACCGAGGATCCTCATTGGCTATGGGAAGTGACTCACATCCATATTCCTCAGCTGTTAGGGTTCGTTGTTAGCTTCGCTTGGCGGATATCCTAATTGGGAATAGGCGATTCCATATAAAAAGACCAATTGCCTCGAAGGTTCTTGTAAGATGTTTATACAGTAGAATTATACTAGGTTATATTAGCTATTACAGATTATCTTACTTATATTAGCACAGCATTTAATACAGTTTACGCTATATTAAAAGGTCATCGCTATATTTGATAATTGCAAAATCCTACTATTCTATTCCTGTTACTCACCATGTCTGTGACTATTAGACCAATTGAAGCCAAAGATAAATCCGAGTGGATCAACTTATGGACAGGAAAGGATGGATACATTGACTTCTACAAGGGACAAGATCGGATCACTCCAGAAATTACTGAGACCACCTTTGCCAGATTTCTTGATGAAAACGAGCCTGTCTATTCGTTAGTTGCCGTTGACGACTCTACTGGAAAAATCATTGGATTTGCAAACTATTTGACTCATAGAAATACCTGGACCATCGGAGATGCGTTATATTTGAACGACTTGTTTGTTAGCGGAACTCTGAGACTTAAGGGTGTTGGTAGAAAGTTGATTGAACAAATCTATCAAGAGTCTGATAAGTTGAAATGTGACAAATGTTACTGGTCCACACAATTTGAAAACCATAGAGCCCAATTACTTTATACTAAGGTTGGTGTAAAGAGTGGATTTTTGTTGTACAGAAGGCCATGAATTTGATTTACAAGGAAGTGAAGACGTTAATTAATTGAGGGACAATTATTAATGTTTGCCTGAGATACTTGAAAGTCTGAAATACAAGACCCCAGCTGTTTAATAAAACTTAAAGACTGAAGATCTGAGTTTCACAAGAGCTTTTTTAAAAGAGTTCTCTGAATCAGTTTTGGCGGTTTTTTAGCTAGACTACATTCTGGTAGTTAACTAAATTAGTATACATAGTCGTTTTTAATATAATCATGATGTTTGAACTCCTATTGTTGGTTTAACTTCATACCATCATCGTTGTGCAGTGACGCCATCGTTATTGACGGATTTGGGACTATTTCGCCCGTCACATCTACCTCTAGATCTCACCATTAAACTTTGTCGCTTGAAGACTTAATCTTCAAACACATACGTATTTAAACTTATCACTTCTCCACTTCGCCTATCCGCATATCTCTTCCGATTCTAAATATATCTATATGCTTATCTCCTTCTTTGCCATCATTATCTTCGATTTCTCCAAGAATCAAAACCCACAGTCGTGCACTTTCCAATTATAATCAGAACAACAAACATTAAGTCCAGGAGACTGCTAGACTTCAGTGGCGTTTGGTTACCATCATGAATTTTATCAAGAAATTCATTGGAACATCACCAACAGATGAAATTGCATCGATTCCGTCTGGTAAGCTATTTCTAACTCGGTCTCCTCAGTCTCCTAAAGGAGCATTAGAATGCTTATACAATGACGCATTTGCGTCTATTAGACAGACAACCACTCCCTTCTTTTATCAATTGTGTATCACGAGAGTTTACCAGGAGGGAGAGGCAGATGTTCATGGATCGAGTGGATTTGACGATTCAGACGATGAATTTGAAGACGACACTCCTCGTTCGATATCTGATGTGAACTCAGGATCTGGCAACTCAAAAGACGAATGGAACTTTCAAATCATTGAAGATTTGAAGATTCATTTCTCTGATAAACCCGATGGTTCAAAGGCAATTATTTGGAAAGATTTAAATGGAGATCTCGGTGATAAATTTGAATTTATTATTGACGAAGAAGTGAAGTTTAATGAAATCGATTCGTTTACCTTGTCTATTTACAAATGTTTGTATGAACTGAAATATCACAAGAGCTCTCGTGATATTAAGATGTCTGAATTGACGGAATTTGTTCATAATCCAAAGTATGATTTGCTCAATTTCCAAAATTTCAAATATGCGTATGATGTTGACGATGAATTAGACGATGAAGAGGAATACTATTCGTCTGATGAGGAATATCACGAAACAAACGAAGAAAACGAGAGACCCAGTGAAGGCAGCGAGAAAGTAGTGAAAAGGGAAGAAGTGGCTCCAACAAAGAAACATGTGAAACGTGAAGAAGTGTCTCCAACGAAGAAACCAGTGAAAAGTGAACAAGGAATTAAAAAAGAGACTCAATCTGGCGAATCCTGTAACGACTTACCTATCCCAAAAGGTGATATAATCTATGAAGATAATTCATTTGAACTCCATTTATTTGATATTGAAACAGGAACATTTTTAAAACAGGCTTCAAGTTCGAAATCTGAATTGAAAATTATTGAGTTGGATAGTTTTCAATATACTTTATTTGTTGTGAGTTCTGAAGACAAACCTATTCAATTCAATGCCACATTTTCTCAGAACATGAATCCTACATTCAACTATGAACATTTATCATTCATTTTCAACCATTTTACAGCCGATTCAACTGGCTTAACGGCCCATTCATGGCTCTTCAAGTTTGATGACTTCAATAAACTACTGGGGTTTCAAAACAACTTCATGAAGGCTTTGTGGGAATCATTGAATAGAAAAAAGTGGAGTAAGTTTGATAATGTCGATCAAGATTATGTTATGGAGGCATTTTCGAATCTTGATCTAAAAGAAGGCGCCGAGGAAGACTTGTTCGTGCCTGAATCAAGTGACGAGGAATATGTTACTGGAGATGATTTTGAAGATAGTGATATCAATCAAGGGATCGAAAAGAGAATAATCCGTGGTGAAACAGAGGAAGATGATGAAGAAGATGAAGAACGCAACACATTTAGATCTAACCGTGAAAAAAATAGTAATATGTCGGTAGGTACTGCAAATGATAGATCGTATGTTGTTAGAGGTGATAAACTTGGAGTCTTCAATAATAGTGATCATGATCTTAAATTCCAAACCACAATATCAAATTTGAAAGATTTAGATGGAAAGAAATTTATACCGAACAACACAATGCTTCATCAACAAGATCAGTATATGATTATGTCAAACCAAGATGTTAACGACTCAAATCTCTATAAAATGGACTTGAATAGAGGAACCATTGTCGAACAGTGGGGTATTGACGATAAGAATAAAATTGTTTCCTATGGACCAAATAGCAAATTTGCACAACTTACAAATGAACAAACATTGACGGGTATTCATAGCAACGGGTTGTTTCAAATTGATCCTAGATTATCTGGAAACAAGCTCGTCAACGATAGTACTTACAAGAAGTATAAAACAACGAATAACAAATTCCTGACATTTGCAACAACCGAACAAGGCTATATAGCTCTTGGATCTGAAAAGGGTGACATTAGATTATATGATTCTCTCGGAAAAATTGCAAAGAGTGCCTTACCATCATTGGGAGAATCTATAGTAGGTATAGATGTTTCTCGAGATGGTAGATGGATTTTAGCAACTTGCGAAACGTATTTGTTATTGATCGATAGTAAAATAAGTGAAGACCAAAGAAATGCAGGAAGTTTAGGGTTCACAAAGTCATTTAATGCTGATAAGAAACCTACTCCAAGAAGATTGGCTTTGAAACCCGAACATACAGCTTTTATTCAAGCACAAAGCGGAGCTAATGAAATCAAATTTACGAAAGCATATTTTAATACCGGGGTAAACAACAAAGAAACAAGTATAGTGACATCAACAGGTCAATATGTTATATATTGGTCTTTAAGAAAGGTTTTGAAGGGAGAATCAGATTCTTATGCTGTGAATAGATACCAGCAAAACGTTATTGCAGATAATTTCAAGTTTGGTTCGAAGACTGATGTAATTATTGCATTACAAGACGATGTTTCCATGATTAAAAAGAGCAGATTGCTGGCTCCAACGAAAGTCTTAGGAAGGAAAATAAAGAGATAATGTGGCAGGATATAATGATAGGAAGTTCAAATAAAGTGAAGATCAGGAGATAGAGGATAGTTCAAAGAGATAATCCTTGTTTATAGTTAATATTTAATATACATTTAGTATACATTTAATATACACGATTGTTATGTTAGTGGGATACGATGGTCTCCAGAGAATAGAACTCTGTGGACAATGGTTGTGCAGAACCTCCGAGTAAGCACGTTATGTAGTTATTGTTCACTTGATTGTCTGAAACTTCTTTGAAGTGAAAAGAGTTTTTTTAGAGGGTTCCTTATGGTTGGAAATGTTTGATGGGGGCCTTAAGGTTCCTTTAAATCATTTAAATCAGTAGCAAGCCACGTAACATGGTGAAGGAAAGCTTCTTTGAATAGATTTGAGACGGGCTTGCAGATATAGCTGTTGGGACCCATATACGAGTCCTTGTAGTACACATACTCAGATAGCATAATATATATTCTCGCTAGCAGTTCGATGCCTGGAACGTCCGTGATCTGATGGAGTGCTAACACTAATGGATTCTTGAACCTTCAGAGTTTCTTATCCTAACGGATAACTTTGAAGGCAGAATTGTAAGCTTTTCGTGTGGGGCTACCAAGTGTTATCGTAGATATTAATAGCTAATACAATTAGCATGAAGAGCTCTTCTAGTCCTGATTTGCTAATCTTAGTACGCTCACTTATCGCGACCTTCTAAAACCAAAAGAATGTTTCAACTCGTCCCACCAAATTATTCTAAAAGCATTAAACTTTTGGTATCCAGTTGCTTGGAAATGATCAAATGGGATTTTCTTCATATTTGCAGCGTGTCCTTCAGGAGGATCATACGGAATTCGATTTATCCTAGCATGTATTTTGCGGACCCAGTTGTGAAATCCAGGAGAGTCCAACAACTTGCGATAAAGCATCTCTTCCAAGGAACGTGGAGGAGGTCTCATGGTGGCTAGAGAGTTACGATCTAGATGTGAATTTTTGGAAAGTTATATATATATGTATTATATACAGGATATAATTATGGGAGGAACTAAAGATGAATTGAAGAATAGATTATTGATATTGAATTTAATAGAGTGATTAATATTGAATAGAACGCAGTAACTGTTCTATGTTTGTTTCTTATTAATGTTAGCTTTCAAACTCTTTTGAATATATAGTGGCTATATAAAAGGTACCGTAATATAATTAATATATATTGAGTCTTGCTGCAATTAACATTTTTTTTAGTATTATGGGCTATTTGTAATCTATGTAGAAGTGACTCTATCTATAGATCATATGAGATATCTGAAGTATATGGAGGATTTGTGGTATGTGGCTGCAAATAAAATTTTAATCTCAATGGGTGCAAAATGTTGATCGGAATCGAAATAGTTGGAGACAAGGAATCATACAGCAATTTGATACGCTACTAAATAGCTAGATAAGAGTAACTTATTGAATTTTAGATTACCATCTCATCAAATTAGAGATTTTCATCTTTCTAAAAGGGAAGTTTGATTCAATTTACGAGATTAACTCCTCACCTTTTTATTATATACTTGATAACACCTAAACTTATTAGTGAAATACGTCAAATCTTTTCAGAACCATAAGTAAGCTTGTATTACACTGGGAGATGATATCTTATGATTCTATACTCGTGGAAAAAATTCTTCCTCTGGAAAGTTCGTAATATCTCTTGCGAATAGTTTATGTAATATTGTAAAATTAATTGGCTGAAACCCTCTTCATTTCTCGATCTTCGTATTTGCTTGGTCAGTGTGGAATTTATAATTATATTTTGAAATAGTACTCTAAAAAAAAGGTATAATATAACTAGAAAAATATAAGCCTCGATAATATACATTAAAGAAGGTAATAATATATAGCTAAAGCAAATAAAAATGTGAAAATATAATTCAACACATATAATTAATTTATCATATCTAAGGAATTTTATAAATATTATATAATTTTATTATCTTCGATTTTCTCTCCATTCTTAAAGTAAGATATCCCACCTAAAGTATATACAAACTATTTTAATAAATAATTATACAAATCTGCCCTAAATTAGGACTATTATATATGAACCATTCACCTAGCTCAAATTCAGGTGACTTTCTAATTATTCTAGAATTCCTTCATCGGGATAGTTACACAAGATAGCGTATCATTAAATTTATTGTAAATTATATTCGGAGTAATATAATTATCTGTGATGAGATATAAACATATTAATCTAAATATTAAAAATATCCAACCAAGCTAAGTACCACCTAGTATAGCTCTACCCACCCTCCTTAAATATTATCAGATGCTTCTATATTATATAAGGAAGTCTAAGGGTATTATTTATATAATATCTATATTAATTTGCAACCAAGATTAGTCTATATATATATTTAAAAATATCTTGTCAATGTAAATCATAATTCAGTAAACCAAATTGGAGATTACTGCTGTGAACAATCAAAATTCACATGCTTTATTTAGATAACCAGTGCTAGTTCAATTGCACAATTTTTTACTCTCGAGCGTACAGATATTATCGATCTCACCAATCCTAGAAACTTACCGATTACAGAAACTCACCGGTTAATCCCCACTAATTCGGCCATTCTTGTCCAAAACATCTCAGCATCAACCCATAGTCACTTACCTCTATAATATACCACACAAAACACTCCAGAACCTCCAATACCCAGCTTCTTCCTCAACACATTCACTTACGATCTTAAATTCTAACAACATCCGTGCCGCAGATTCTCGATTCCTTCTCAATTAGGCAATTTTCAAAACATATCAAGTCGCAAAAACAAAACACTTCAAGACGAATCAACAGAAGACCGCTACTCATAGAACCAGAAAAACTTTATATAGTAACCGATATCCTTAGAGAAGGCCAAGCTACAAAAGGAAGATAACCAGGAGTGTGAAATAACGACGACCAAGCAAAAGAATACACAAACACAGACTTAAATAGTAGAGAGGAGAAGATCTACTAAAATCCAGAAGACTCATTATTAGAATCACAGCTCATTAGAGGCAATACAGAGTCACCAGAGGTAACAAAGTCTCACTAGAGATCAAAAAATAGCCTTCAGCTACAAGAATATATCTTAGAAGATTAATTGATACAAACCCTACTAGTAGTTATATTAATACTACTAGTTCTCAAAACAATACTACTAGTAACCAAAACAACACTACTCAGCAATCATAACAACATCCCGCCTAATATATATATTCAAACACTCTCAATATCCGAATATCGCCTCGAATCACTTTCCAATAACTCCCTCACTAATTCACTATAATGCAACATAACAATCAAGATGGCTCTTCCATCAATAGCATTGACGATATATCATTCGACACCGACGTTCTTGAAAATAACCAATTGATCGATTTTCAAGATCTTATCGAAGAACCAAACAGTCCAATAAAGAAGTTGAACCAGAACTTCCATAACTTACCGAAATTTCCCCTTAAGAACTCATTGTCTTACTGCAAACCAAACCTTAAACCAGTTGATACAAATATAATTGCAAACGAGTTATTCCAAGTAACAAACAACATACGAAGAAAAGGTGACGAGTACAAGTCGTTCAAGATGTATGATGGAGAAAGTCAAAGTACGTTTCCAAACTCGATATTTCAAGAAATCGATCATGAAGACGGGTTCTTAATTGGAAAGGGATTAAACAACGAAAAGATCGACAAACTTGTCAACGATTTGGGTTTGAAAGACCTTGATTATGAACTAGATGACCAGTTCAGAACAAGATTCTACAAAGGCAGATTTTCAAAGAACATCGAACAAAATGACGACCTTGATATGAAATTAGACAATTATCTCGATGATAAAGAGAACATGATGATTTACGACAAGGGAAATAGAAAAGCAGAGAAAGCGAAGAGAGGAATTCAAGACAATAACTTTCATAACTCCAACACTCTTCCATCCTCCATTGATCATTCAGAGATATTCAAATCAAGCCTGTCACCATTTCCAGATCCAATAAAACCCAAGGGTAAAGGAATTCAGAAATCAAATAAAATGTTTTTCAAATCTCCTAGAAGACAAAAGACATCTATACCGGTATTGAAACCATTGACGAACTTAACAAATGTGGAAATAAAAAACGATAAGGTAATAAAAAATGAGTTCAATGATGTTAAGCAAAGAAATTTCCAGGTCAAGTCTGATAAACACATTTCAATCCCGCTGCATCGTAAAATCTTCCCTTCAAGACCATCGATCAAGTACCAAGACAAGAAACTCAACATATACATAGTCGATTCTTCAACAGGTCTGATGAACGATGCAACCAAATTTGGGACCGAATTGAATGCTTCCAACTGTGAAGACTTCCCATTGCCAGAAAACATCAACGAAATAGTACAAATCCCAACCAATGACGATATCAACGCCAAACACCAAAAAATGGCAATCATCAAAGTATTTCAAAACCAATACTTCAAAAACGAACTGGCATTGAAAGCCTCAGCAGGATATTATACTCAGAATGAACTTGAAAACTTCAAAATCAGCGCCAAAAAGGAAAACGATACTCCCAATCACGACAAAGAATTAGATCTTGTAAATAATGAAAAATCTAATTCCAAAAAGAAAAAAGTTCAATGGGCAAATGAACTTGAATGGTGATGATATAATCGACAGACTATCTCAGGTAATGCTATCAAGAAATGGAGGATTAATGATAATCTCCAGTATAGTAGTCCATTCAATCTTACAAAGACCGATGGCTCGACTCTTGAGAACCACAAGTGGCCTCTTTAATGACCATTAGACAAGTCAAGACTAGAAGAATAACCTGAGGAAGGCCATTCAAAATAACCTGAGGATAGGCCATTCAAAATAACCTGAGGATGGGCCATTCAAAATACAATAACCTCATGATAGAGCCATTCAAAAAGCTCAAAACAACGAACGAGAGGAATGAACTACTCACCTCACAAGGTTTAGGATATATATCCTATGCTTATAATAACTAGTTCCATTTCACAAGTTCGATCCAGGAACACTCATCTCTCATCACGCTAATTTCACACTATGGAGCTGGTTGTTACTATACAACGACTAGACTAACCACCACCAACCTCACGTATATACTTAATATTTATCACGATTAATAGACGACTAATTTGAACAACTAAAGCAAAGAGACCAAAAATACATGGAATAATCGCAGATTTACGCCTTTTCCTCTGGAAATTTGAAATCTCCAGATGCCAAAAATAGCTTCTTAGAAGGTGAACTAACAGATAGCTACTCACAGAGAAGTAAAACAAATCAAAAGACTAGCCATATCCAAAACCAAATCCCGATCTCTACTCACATAAGCCGTAATTAAAATTTCCATCTCTAATACATGCAGTGCCCCACTAATTATACCTTTTCCACACTGCATTTTGGTGTCGCAGCCGCGTCGAAAACATCAACAAAATCTTCCAAAAATCAAAATAATGTTATCACCCAGTAATTTCCAACAACTCACTATCCTACTGACCACTCACTCTAAAACACAACACACTACGCTAAAATGTCTACTTTTTTTGATGAAATGAAGAAATCGTTCGTTGACGTCCCTGTCAACAACAACAAGATCGAGACAGCAAGTTTCTTGGAAGCTTCCGAGTCTTTGGTGAAATTGTTTGATCTTCTTGGATCTTCTGCGTTTGCCGTTGTTCAAAAGGATATGACTGGAAATATCTCGAAAATCAGAACCAAGTTATTGGCCGACCCTGCCTCTTGTGCCACCTTGCAAGATTTGATTTTGTCTGAAGCTGGCTCCAAGACCAAGACTGCTACCCAGGGATTATTGTGGTTATCTCGTGGATTGCAATTCACAGCCCAAGCCATGAGAGAAACTGTCGATAATCCTTCAAAGGAATTGACAAAGACTTTCACCGATGCGTATGGAAAGACGTTATCTCAATTCCATGGGATGTTGATCAAACCAATCTTCAAGTTGGCCATGAAAGCGTGTCCTTACAGAAAAGATTTCTTTGAAAAGTTAGGATCTGACCAAGCCAGGGTTGTTGAACAATTGGAAGCTTGGTTGAAGGCTTTGGAAGCTATTGTCAAGAACATCATGGACTTTTTCGTTGCAGGTAACTACGGAAAGGGATTGTAAGAGATTAGAGTTTTCGAGAAGATGAGAGAATGTTGAGGAACTTTAAGGATATTGAAGAGCTCTAAGGATATTGAAGAGCTCTAAGGATATTCAAGAGCTCTTAGGATATTGCAAGAGAATATATGACGACGTCTACGAATATATGAAGAGCTCTAAGATATACGAGAGCTCAGAGATGTTGAAGAGAACATATGAGAACTCTAAAGATATTTCAGCTGACAGCGTGCTTATTGTGAAGGTATAAGAAGAATCATAGTAATTTTGGAGTCACCAATAACATCGTAGTGATATTATTCCATGATGAAAAATTCCACACAGATTATACTTGAATCAGACTTGACAATAAAGTTTAACTTCTAAAATGTCATGTAACTGAAGTGTCAGATATCTTCATATCTTCACATCTTTATTGTTTAGATCGACACAACTTCAAGAACTACCAGAACTCTATCGGTTTTAATGGATTTACATATACTAGAATATGTTTTTAGATTAATTCTATATACAAGTAAATAACATATTGCTTAGTAAATGATTAGACTGAAAAGATCAATATGTGGAGAGTAAAACATCGTCTGGTCGTAGACATTTCTAGCTGGGCATAAAACGTTTGCTATCAATGCTTATTAAAAGTTACATTTCTAGCTGGTCACAAATTTGCTATCAATATTATTAGAATTACACTCCTAGCAACGATTCATAACTCTATTCTTCCTCCTCAGATTTTCCCATTTTCTTTGCTTCTTGCATCAATTCATACAATTGTCCCACCTGCTCTGGAGACATTTTGTCCAATTCGTGTTTTCTTAACTTCCCATCCAACCACGATCCGCCGTCGATTTCTCTCAAATAATCCTGCCACTGGGTCAAGAATCCAACTATATGTAAGGGGTTGTCGATTTTCTGGTGTGCCTTGAATTCGGCCTTGACATACTGATCCCCGAGTGGTCGAAGCTCGTGAGGTAACTTGTGGACATGGGCTCTCAAAATCGACTTGTATAATTCGAGAGGAGGCAATAACGAACTGTTTTTACGTTCTGGTCTTCTTGGTCTTACCCTCAAAACAAGTGATGGACGCATCGTAAAGTATCTGGTTGAAGAGGTGTTGAATGTGAGTTGGATCTGTATAGTCGTTCTAGGTATCAAAGTTCGAGAAGTGCATCACGTGATAAACGTTAAAACTTAGATCACGTGAATTTCGAGAATTCCGAAAGCTAAGAAAGCTTAGAGGGCTTAGAGAATTATTGATACCTCAACTCCGCCTGGTTGTATTATACATATAACTAAATATATTAGACTCACTTTATAATCATATGTTATATTTACTCTCCAAATTACTACTAAAGCTTGAAAAGCTTATTTGTAGTTCTAGAAAAATTAGTGATATCAGACTTACGTATGATTTTTAGAGAATTCCTAAACAGCTAGTCTAACTAATGAAATATGGCTTAGGGTCTATACGGCCTCACAAAAGAATCCCTTTACCCTATTTAGAAGGAATTAAATCACCACTTTAGTTGTGCTAAGAAAAAGTTTGAAGAACACACTGGGGCTACAAGTATAAAAAATGTTGCTAAATATAAATACTCTATGTGGTAATCACTATATAGTATAAATGTACACAGAAAACATAGAGAGAGATGATCTAGTTTAAATTAAGTAAACGAGTAGTTACAGTTTAAAGATGTAGATGAGTAGTAAATCGGAGAGTTACGGTGGGTAATTAGTTAATCCGAGTTCCAGAGTGAATTCTAACTCTCTGTTCTCATCGGAATTTCTATGGAACGCTATTATACCCTTGAATGATGGCCTGGCACTAGATTCCTAAATGGCCGCAAAATTTGCAATTGTTGTTTCGACTAATTTGGACGAAATGACCTGCATACAATATTTACCCGAATAGGAAATTATACTAAATTATGGGGAACCCGGAAATTCCTAAAATTGACAGTAACAAGGGCCACTACAACTTGCAAACGAAATATCAAGGTTTAAAAATGTCCCAGTATCTGCCACAGAAGAGTAGAAAATTTTTGAACCAAAATTCATCTTGAATCGCTGTGACCTTCGTTTATCATGAGATTAGGTTCAATTGTAACGTTTACTTCGGTAATTGTTACGGTCTTTGCCCTGGTGGCTCCACAAGACACAAAAATTACGAGAGAAGATGTCGACCAATTGGATATAGCTTCCATTGGCAAAAGAGATAACGACCAATTTCTTAACACGTTAGTGAGTCTGTTGAACAGCTCAAACTTGCTTAATTCTTTGGTGAACAAAGTATCCGAATCTCCTGATTCAAACGCTGCATTATTCAAAACAGTAACTTCATTTATTTCACTGAAATCAATCAATGCTTCGTCGTTATTCTCAGCCTTAGAACATTCTGGCTTTGTCAGCCAGTTGTTCAACTCAACTTTGGGAGACGAAAAATTGTTTCAAACGGCACTCGATTATGCCAAAAAATTATATCAATCGGGAGACTTGAAAATCTCCAGCATAGTTGAAAACCTCAATATCGAGAAACCCCAAAAGAGAGATCTTAGTCCTTTATCAAAGAGAGATTCCGACTACATAACCAAGCTTGTTGAGGCCATTGGTGGGCCAGAAACCGCATCAAATTTGGCTGCGAAAATCTTAAATAACAAGGACCTTGCCGGCGCCGCCAAAAACTTAATTGCTTCATCAGTTAATAACATGGACTTTTCAAAACTTTTTGAATCTATTAAGCAGTCGGATATTGTTTCGGAGCTCCTCGATCATGCGTTGAAAGATCCTAAGAGTATAGGAATGTTTGCGGATATGATTTCTTCGCAAATTAAAGATGGGAAGGTCAAGAGAAGTGACATTACTGGTGCTAGAGACGTCGCAGCATTGGGGCAGAATATGCTTGTTTCCCCAATTCCATCTGTAGCTTTGGAAACCCCATCCCTTATGCCTACTTCCGTGACCAGGGATATTCTTGGTGGATTATTTGATGCCCCATCCGCAACTCCATCAAATACTGCAGACCCAATCCTTCCAGTACTTGCTGTACCATCATCAACAAAGGCTGCTACTAAAACAGATTCTTTCCTCCATCAACTTTTAGGACAAAAGAGCAACACCACTTCTACTAAAGCTACTCCTACCTCAAAACCAACGTCTGGCGGAGGTTTAGATTCTATTTTCGATGGTCTTTTTGGAAAACCAAAGAATTCTACAAAGACCACTCAAACTTCTAAACCAGCCTCTACTGACAACATCTTGGAGAACATTCTCGGAGATTTGTTTAAACCAAGCAACAAAACATCACAGCCTTCTTCAAAGCCTGCTGGTGACAACATTTTGGGAAACATTCTCGGAGATTTGTTTAAACCAAGCAACAAAACATCACATCCTTCTTCAAAGCCTGCTGGCGACACCTTCGAAGATCTTTTCAAGGACTTGTTTGGATCGCCAAAAAACTCAACCTCTAAACCCGGTACTTCTAGTAACTTCCTTGAAGATCTCTTAAACGACTTATTCCATCACAACGGTACTTCTAAAGGAGGCAGTGGCAGCAAAGGTAACTTCTTGAGTGATATCTTTGGAATTGTCACCAGTGTTCTTCATTCGTTATTGGATGACTTTGGAAAATCCACAAACACCAATACTTCTCACATTTCACTTTCTAGTTTGCTTCTGGACTTATTTGATGCTTTCTTTGGAGGCTCTTCCAATCCTTCAGGTTCTAGCTCTGGTGGTGGATTAGGTAGATTTTTTGAAAACTTACTAAACAAATTATTTGGCGGTCTGTCATCTCCATCTTCGCACAACGGTATAAGCATTGGTGGTTTGATTGGTGGTTTGCTTGATAAACTCTTGGATGAATTGTTTGGTTCGTCCGGCGGTTCATCTTCTGGATACACACCAATCAATGGACCTATTGGTCCTTCTGGTAAGAAGTGCTGTTGCACTACCGCCGGAGCCCAGAAGAAAGAATTCAAGAGACAAGCAAAGAGAGCAATTAAACAAGCATTGGTCAAGAGGGCTCAAGAATTAGGTGATGACCTGTACATTAAACATTTGTAAACCCATACCACACCCTTATTTAAATAAAATGAATACCAGTATAATACAATTAATTGTTTAGAAACGAACCGTTGCTTGTCATTACATCGTAGAAAAAACAAGATTAGAGAACTATAGATCTAGCAAAGACCATTGTAGTTTGCTAAAGCATTGTCCACTTCATCTTTGCTGTCCATATTCTCAGATATTCTATCTGTGAAATTTTACATCTGTCCTTTTCTGAAATCTACTAAATTCAAATAGTTCTTTAAGATACCCAAAAGTTACAACTTGTCAACATTCTAGAACCATGAAGACGCAGGAAGGGCAGAAAAGGAAAGAATCCATAACTCCTTGTAGGAAGGGGTTTTGCACCATAATTGATTATTTATCAGATTCTGACGAGGGGACAAATCCCGAATTACCCCGTGAACACATGGACAAAAGTGTATTAGATACACAATTCCAATAAGAATTTCAGACAAGGCAGTAGACGAGATGATGAGATTCGTAAGAGATACCAGACCTCTAATATATCCACTGTTTTCCAAGTAATTAAGTAAAATACGCAAGGCCAAATCGTCTTCTTTCGAGGCTAGTGGACATACAAGTGAGTACGACGTATTCAGACGATTGAAGAAACAACCTATCCATAGGAGCAAAGACTTCTATCCACCGGAGCCTAGGCTTTGCAGTCGAATGCAAAAAGATGTTTCAGGCCAAGCACAAACTTCTAAAACTGGAGGGAAATTGAAAATCTCCCAAAAGGGAAATTTATGTAACCACACTTAGTTTACCCATTGGAGAAAGTGTTGCAATCGTGTCGGAACCAAATTTCCTAATTTAGGTTTTAATAGTCGATGCACTAATTGGGAAAAGTTGCAAAATTTCCATATTCGGTGGGTGTTCATAGAGAAAATTCCCCATTCCTTCTATTAAGCAAATGGCCAACTTTATATATCTAGGGCCCCCATCCACCATGACTCCGACATTTGGAATACTTCCTGCTCTTAATATTTGGAAAGACTATCTCTCTTTTATCCTTTCGTTTAAAACTTCTACGATTTCAATCTTTTATCCTCAACCCTTCAATGGTGATTAGTAAAGAGGACAATTAGATATGAAAATAAAGACTGTATTTTATACGGTGTTCATCACATCAGTAATTGTGGCAGCCGAAGAAAATGCCAATGAAAAGAGATCCTTCCTTGATTCATTATTTGGGACTTCCAACAATGCAGCAGCAGCACCCGCTCCAGCGGCAGCTCCCGTCGCAGCACCTGCTGTAGCACCAGCCAACAATGCAGCAAATGCACCAGCCGCAGCTGCTGTAGCAGCAACTGTTTCCATAGATGGATCTTCATCCTCAACTAACTTATTTGCAACCACATCAGACCCATCAACCACTGATTTAATACTGAACCTTTTTTCATTTAACTCTTCCAGTAGCTCATCATCAAGCTCATCATCGAGCTCATCATCGAGCTCATCATCAAGCTCATCATCGAGCTCATCATCGAGCTCATCAAGTCCATCAACTAAGGCATTAAAAGCAAATAAAGAAGGAAACAACTTGTTTGCTTTCTTAGAATCTGGATCTTCCAGCGAGGATTCATCTTCAAGCATGATCCCAACTTCAACTGATGATCTCTTGGGCGAAACTCTTGCTTCCTCAACAGTGCAATCTTCTTCCAGCCTGAGCGTTGCTCCATCGTCATCCGATTCTGGTTTGTTTGGTTTCTTGAAGCCTAAATCAAGTAGTGAAAGCCTGAGTGCTATTTCCAGCACAGTAAGCCTGGAAGTTCCTTCATCCTCTTCGGAATCAGATTTAGGTTTGTTTGATTTCTTGAGTTCAAGCACAGATTCACTGCACTCGAGTATTATTTCTTCAACTACCACAAAAGGAGGGTTGTTTGCCTTTCTCTCTCCAACCTCATCTTCTCTGGTTGCACCATCATCATCCAGTCAAACCAAGAGTTCTTCATTAAATTTAAATCGGTTGTTGTTCAAAGCGAAACCTACAGCTAGCACTAATGCGAGCTCTTCCACAAGCACCAAAGCAGCTCCATTCTTTGCAGCCTTGTTTGAAAATCCTAGTGCTTCAGACGACGAGGACTGCGAAGAAACTGACGTTCCAAGTGGACCAGTTCAAACTTCAGGACCAGCTCCAACCACAGGACCAAATAGTGGTGCTTCACCATCAATAAACCTTGCTGTTTCAAGTGATGACGACGAAGAGTGCGAAGAAACTGATCCTGCTCTAACTGGATCCAACCCCGGACCAACAATGTCAGTCGTAGCCTCAAACGAAAGTGTTGTCCCTGATCCCTCAGGAGGTGCCGATGAAGAAGAAGAAGATTGCACAGATGAATCAAGTGTTGGACCAACTGGAAACCCAACTGGAAACACAAGTGTTAATCCAACAGGCCAATCTAGTGTTGCTCCAGCCTCTTCAGATGATGAAGAATATTGTTCAGATGAATCAAGTGTTGGACCAACTGGCAACCCAACTGGCAATCCAACTGGTAACCCAACTGGCAATCCAACTGGTAACCCAACAGGCCAATCTAGTGCTGCTCCAACTTCTTCAGATGATGAAGAGTATTGCTCAGATGAATCAAGTGTTGGACCAACCGGTAACCCAACTGGAAACCCAACTGGAAACCCAACTGGTCAATCTAGTGTTGCTCCAACCTCTTCAGATGATGAAGAATATTGTTCAGATGAATCAAGTGTTGGACCAACTGGCAACCCAACTGGCAATCCAACTGGCAACCCAACTGGCAATCCAACTGGTAACCCAACCGGTAACCCAACTGGTAACCCAACTGGAAATCCAGGTTCAGGAGGAGCCACAACCGTCACCGAGTGCGAGGAAGAGACTATAACCGTCACATCTATCACAACTTTCACTACTGGTACCAGCGTTGTCACTAAAACAGTCACAAAGACCTACACCTACACAGTAGATGGGCAAGATGACGACGATGACGAAGAAGATTGCTTGACAATTTATCAAACCAATACTCTTCACGTTACAAAAGGAGTTTACCCAACATATGTCCCAGCTAGTGGAGGATCAGGCTCTAACAATGATGATGATGATGATGAAGACGAAGAAGATTGCTTGACAATATATCAAACTAATACTATTCACGTCACCAAAGGAGTTTACCCAACTTATGCTCCAGCTAGTGGAGGATCAGGTTCTAATGATGATGACGAAGATGAAGAAGACTGTGAAGCTCCATCTACTGGAGGTTCTGGTGGATCCAGTGGAAACTGGTTCGGCTCTGGATCAGGTTCCCAAGGATCAGGTGTATCTCAAGGAGGTTCTGGTTCTGGTGGATCTGGAAGCATCTTTGGACCCCCTGAACAATGTGACCCTACTTGTGATTGCGGAGATGATGCAAATGATTCAGACGATGATTGCGATGATGAAGAAGAAGACGATGTCGAAGATTGTGAAGAGGAAGAGGTAACCATCTACCAAACAGCTACTGTAAAAAAAGTAGTAGCACCAACTGAAAAGAAGCGAGGTGTTGCTGAACAAACCACATCTGTAGCAGCACCAAAGCCAACAATTGCTTCACAAACCAATAGTGGTTCACCAGATAAAAATATCCGTGGATTGTACTTACTTTTCGCAACCGTTCTCGCTTTCCTCGTCATGTAATTACTCAGTCCATTAATATAGTTGCAGGTCAATTATATGACATCAACAATAATCACCCACCCACAAATACCAAATACCAAAATACCAATCGTAACATATACCATTCGATACCATACAAAATATATGCATCTCAATTAAATTATTTATTCCACAATGAAATGCATATTATTCAATTTATCTCTCGGATTCAATAATTCGTTAATTTGCTTCATTTTTCCATAGTTTGTCCATTTATAATACCATACTATTTTTAATGATTCTGTAGAAAATAGGAAAATAGGATAAAAAAAGTTGTTCAATATTGAGTTAATGTTTAACGCAGGTTGTTTAATGTTGATCACAAGTTGTTGAATGTTGATCACAGGTAATTAATCACAAATTATTGAATTCTCTCACATTTTTAACTTTCGTTTCATCATCGTTAATATATTTTGTTTATCGTATTTCAATGTCATAAATTGAATGGTAACTTTGCTTTATAGTTTTGTAGTATTTCGTGGGTTGGGATGTATTTTGGGGCAGTATGACCTAATTCTTATTCTGACAGAAATTGTGACCAAAATTGAGTGGCTGAAGATGTTTGAAATGAATGAAATGTAAAATAATCATGAGTAAGAAGACTCTGGGAAGAATCAAAGAAGACTCTTAGAAGACTCTCAAAGACCCTGAGAGTGTAAGAGGGTACTAAAACTATTACTGAGAAGACCATTTCAAATAGAACTTCTCAAATCGACCCGAGTCGTTAATGACCCATAGCATAACTCAGAATAGTGAAGTGTATATCTCAAAAAGATATTCAAACACTTTTTGTTTGGCAGCCATGATCGGAATACCATTCTTCAAATACTTGGTGCCACAATTTTGCTACTAAACATAAAATAACTAAAGCAATTACAATAAGATCGCGAGTATACTCCAGATTGTTCAGGTGTGATATCTATTTCCTATGTTTTCTATTCTGTCCCTTCATATCCATCAGGACCACGCATTGTAAACCATGAAAGCAAAAGATTCAGTTTCCGATAGCGATCCATCACTCAATCTTTCCTAGAAGAAAAGTACGTTGCTAGAGCAATTATTGTTAAACATCTTTTGATTAGACTGTTTTGTTTTTGTAGATTGTTTTTGTTAGATTTTGCTAGTCTGTTTTTGTTCGACCGTGTTTGTTAGACCGTTTTTGTTCTTTTTGTTAAACTATTTTTGCTATATTATTTTGCTACACAGTTTTAGCTAGTCAGTCTTTGCTAGACTATTTTGCTATACTATTTGTTAGTCTGTTTTGGCTAACTAATTTTACCTGGGCTAGTCTTTTTTGCCACCACCATTTACTAACTTGACTATCAATTTGGTGCGCAAAATACTAATCACTCTTCTCCTAGCCTACCAAACAACAACACAAGATGGAAGTTGATCGACAAACATTGGTGTTTTTCATCATCATGTTCACGTTTCTTACGTTCTTTAACGGAAATCAACAACCACTGTCTGGTACAGATCGTGATACATTAGAAATGTTTCAAAAACAATTGAAACTGTCACAGGAAGTGTTGAGGAACGCAACTTATAAATCAGGTTATGGGAATATAACTGGATTCGAATTGTCATATTTAGATAACATAAACGGAAAGAATGCTAGCGAATGGCCACTACATCATTTTGATGAGAATCATCCATGGGTAGAGCAGGAGGAGTTTTCAATATTACCTGATGTTGTCAGCAATCAAGTGAAAACGTTTTGGGGTAATGATCCAGTAGGCAAAACAATCAAGGACGACATAGAGAAGGTAGAAACAAAAACTGATTCATACATTGACAAAGCATATCTCCTTAACGTAAGTGGTAAAGCACAAGGAGAATTCGAAATTGGACAGGAAAAAGTCCAAGCCGTAAACTTAAGTCTACCAGAATACATATGGAAATACTATTTATCGTATACACAAGAAAGATATGATGAAGAAAAGGAGCGTTATGAAAACGATCCTGAAAACAATAATCCTCCTCAAGAACCATACCTAGGAGGAGATCCCAAGGTAGGTAATATCACTCAACCCAAAGGAAGGGTATCTTTGAGTATCAATGCTCATGATTACAACTTTCGTGACCAGTCGTTATCTAGATCAGAACCGTCATCTGAGAATGCTATCGATAATGCAGTAATTGTCAACTTACAAGTATCCGTCAAGGATTATGAAGAGATTGAAAATCATAGTTTTATGGCTAGAGGTGTATATTTCCAAGACACCGGCTCTTTAATCTCAGCCACGAGGTCAGCAAAATTCTTGGGTCATCATGGTCTTAGTCATCTTACATTTAATGAAGAAAGATTCAACACTTCAAAGATTTTAATGGGACAGTTTTTTAACTCTACGAATCTTGAGAACGATATCAACATGGATGATATGAACAACTATGTGAGAGATTCTTTGTATCAATGTGAATTCGTTACATACTTTCAGTTCGAAAAGACTGATTACACAGTCGCAGAATTGAGGTTCATTGACGAGGAATTGAAAAACCCAAAGGGTAGACCATTACCTAAAAGTTTGCCTGAATTAGTTGTGAAGGACTATTTGATATACTCGCCAGATTGTGGGTTAGTTTTACGAAAGAAACCCGATGCTGGATTTTCGGGCTTGAAGAGAGAAATATTCACCATGCAATTAAAACGTGTTTTCATTGGTTTATTAGTACTAGTATTTGTGCAATTGATGGTATTGCTTCGTCAAATGAAGGTAGCAAGGACTCCGGGCCAATTATCTGTCATTTCGAGCACCACATTATTTCTAATTGGACTACAGGACTCTATGGTCACTTTACTGATTATCTTTGAGTCAACATTGTTACAGGAGTTATATTTGCTCTTAGCATGTATTTCAGTGGTTGCAACGGTGATGTGTTTGGTTTTTGAGGTAAAGTTCCTGGTTAGTGTAGTTGGTATTCAAGTGAATGAGAGAGGAACAACATGGTGGGAAATACTAAGAGGAGGTTCAAATAGTGGAAGTGAAAGACCTGTTCCTGAACCTGCAGTGGCTGATGCTCCAATTTTACCAACCACAAATGCACCTGCTGTGACTCCAACTCCTGCAAATGTTCCGGTACCTTTTGAAGAAGCCTCGTTTAGCTATAATATCACTGGAGTTGGATTCATAGCGACGATCATTCTTACATTTTTGGTATTGAAAGCTATGGAATGGAGAATCACATATCGAAGAGTGTTTGAATATGTGATTCTTCTAGCACTCAACTCTTACTGGATACCACAATTCTTGCGTAATACCTTAAAGAACCGTCGTACCTCATTTTCTTGGGAATTCATTTTTGTCACGAGTAGTGTTCGTGTGATACCAGTGATGTATTTGTCATTGGTCAAGAGTAATCCTTTAAAACATCATTTTGATCCATTACTCGTGATTGTCTTAATCAATTGGCTTCTTCTTCAAATGTTCTTACTTTACTTACAAAGCACACTCGGCCCAAGATTCTGGTTGAACGATCTGTGGCTTCCAAAAGCATACGATTATCAGAACATTTTGGTACTTGGAGACTTGGAAAACGGCGGGTTTTCTTCAGATATCATTGCCAGCGTTAAGCCGGAACTTGAGCATGACGGTATTATCGATGCAACTACTACATGTTCAATCTGTATGGCTGATATTCTGATCCCTATATTGGCAGGACCCAATACTAACGAAGCCCGTAAAAAGGTTAACAACAAAGAATATATGATAACCCCATGTCATCATATCTTTCACGCGGAGTGTCTTCAAAGCTGGATGAAGTATAAACTACAATGTCCAGTATGCCGTGAAAGCTTACCTCCCATTTAGGTTAGCGACAGGGCCAAGTAATTGATTAAAATCATTAATAAAGTGGGCGAACTTGTGATAGTACATGCAGTACAAAAACACCACTATATCTTTAGGAACGACTGACAGTATGACCCAATAAATTGCTCGAGAATGCTGAGATGTGATGCCTCCTATTTTACCATACGTAGAGAAACTTGATTGATTTTGAAGACAAATTCGAGGTTATTTATCGCCATATAAGTCTCCCGATACGAGACCAATATACCACAATGGTCCGAGTCAAAGAAGCTCCCAGTACTCTGTTAGAGTGTGTCGCGTCGTTCACGTCACAGAAAATTTTAGCTCCCATCTCTTAATAGATCAGAAAATAGTTCTTGCGATAGCTTTAATGCAAAAGACGATGCCCTAACTTTCCGGTTCTCGCCGAATATTTTGCACCCAATAGTCACACTTTAGCCGAAAGGCATTTCCAAAGTTTCACCTTAATATTAGATTTAGATAGGAATTACATATATTTCTCTAATGATGTGTCAAACATCTAGAATCCTCCATACTACCCGGCCGCTGCCTTAGAGAAGTACTAAACTTGATTGCTCGGCAAATATTTTCCATTCCGAGGGTGCCAAATAGTTATAGATGTTTTTAATTAAATCAAATAGTATTAACATACTTTAGCTGTAACTTTAACTACCATTTACTACCACATCATACACCTCGCCTAGCGCTTCTCTCCACCATCTCTATTTAAACCTCTCTACCCACTTCAAGCCCTAAATTGAAGATATGGGTTAATCGAGTGAGAGCGTGCGCCTACCATAATCGAAAATCAGGTCATAATCTACCACCCTTCATAAAACAGCTGTTTTTTTAAAAAACAAAAACTAACCGAATCCCACGAAGGTCATTGAATTTATACTACACATTTTCCGATTTTATATGAGGTGATTCCCAGATTTCTAAATTCGAATTTTATTCTCTTAAACGTAAACTGCAAAGCATCAGCAAGCATTAAGAATAGCAAGAGAATCTAACTAGTGACTATCAGGTACTCTCATTCACAATGACAGATTTCGATAACAACTTCTTTGAGTTCGAAAATGCTGACACATTTTTGGACAGTATATCAGGGACGTTAAACAACCTTTCGCCATCATCGGTTAGTGGAGATGAATCCAAATTCAATAACTTCTCAGAGTTGGATTGGAGTGACAGTAACAACACATACAAAAACGGAACAGCCAACCAGTTTATAGGGATCGATAATACCTTTAACGATTATGCCAACTTAAATTATATGAATCCCAACATAAATGAAGTAGCGGCCACCAACGAATATTCCGACTACAACGGCTCCAAATTCCAGTCATCAAACATGTCCACAGGAACATACTCTCAAGATTCGGGATATACCCCGGTGTCACATCCTTCCATAAGCTCCAATAATACCTCTCCCGAACCCATATCTAAAAAAGGGAAGCTTGAAAGTGACGAAGAAGACGAAAAACCAAGAGTACAATTGAAAAAGAACAAGGTTTGCAAACCAAAAGCTAAGGACAAGACATCCCATAACATGATTGAAAAGAAATATCGTACCAATATAAATTCCAAGATTTTGACCTTGCGAGACGCCGTGCCCTCATTAAGAATAGCAGCAGGAAGAAAAGACATGTCAGTTGCAGACTTGGAAGGGTTAAAACCAGCAGCAAAGTTGAATAAAGCAAGTGTCTTGACCAAGGCCACGGAATATATCAAACATTTAGAAGCAAAGAATGATATGTTGAGCAAGCAAAACCGCGAGCTTCAAAAGTTAATACAAGAAGCAAACTTGAACCAGAATAACCAAACTAATAACATCCAACCCGACTCTCAACTCCAACCACAAACCCAAAACCAACTTGGTTCGAATGGATTCGGTTATTATCCATCAGAGCAAGCTTACAACTCTACACCAATCCAACCTTCTTATAGTGGAAGTCTGGTTAATTATGATCAACAAGCATTTACTGGAAATAACTTTGACCAACAACAATATTCACCTCAACAGCCTGCCAATAACAAATATTTATTAGGAGGCATGGCTGCGGTGATGACAACTTCTTTCTTTGGTGGTGGTAATGGGAACGATATCAAGGGTTTATCAGCATTGCCATTTGCCCATCTATTCCCATACAGTTTAACTCATCCTTCGCCATTAACAATTCAAATATGGAGTTTTATGAAGGTTTTGTTGATCGTCATCAGTTTAGCACACTTGGTGTTACCGATTTTGACCCAAACGAAAAAGGAAAAGTCACTGCCTGTAAACAACGTTTTCAAATCATGGGTATTAGTACGCCTAGGCTTGCAACTTCCAATCCAACTTTCAGAACAAAAACGGAAAGAAATTCTTTCAAGGTTGAATGGACAAACACACCCATCTTGGTCAGATCTCGTTTCAGACTACTTTTTATTGTCAGTGAGCGATGCCACATTTGAGAACTGTCTCTTAAACTTATTGATAGGCAAGTTAGTGGTCAACAAATATCCATACATGGCAAAAGTCGTTCAACATAACATGTCTATCAAAGGATCGCTTGTGTTGAATATGGAATATAAAGGAGAAGAAACAGCGTTGATCAAATTGAACCACCTTATAGGAAAGGTGGATGGATTATCGATGCTTGGATCACAACCATTCATTACAAGACTTACAAACGTTATCAACCAGAAACCAATCAATTTTGCGGTCAATGATGGACAAAATCATATCAAATATATTGAAATATTCCAAGAGAACAGATCAAACATTTACGAGTATATTTTTGAATGGAGAATTTTAGAACTTATCCACCAATTGAATATGAAATATTTGGAAGGTTTACCAACTCAAGATGAAGAAATCTTGTCGGATTTGGAATTGATTGAGTCAATATTGGAGACTAGCAAATCCACAACGGTGGGTAGATATTTTGAACTATTCAAATCCATTATTGATTCAAAGTATGCGCCTGCATTATTAAATTCAATGAAATCACAAGTCTGGGGCTACTTAGAGAATTTTAGAACGGTCATGGAAGGTCAGCAATTGACAGATCATGAAATCACAAGTGGAGAAGAAGAAGGAGAAGTGGAAGAAGAAGAAGAGGAAGGAGAAGTGGAAGTGGAAGAAACGGAAGAGACAGAAGAAATAAATCTTTCAGACCCAACCTTGAAACCAATATCATCAACTTTATTATCCAAAAAATCATTAATTTCATCATTAAACTTAATATCAAATGAAGAATTCATAATATTAACATCTTCATTGATTGTGTACTACTTCAAAAAACAAGAGATAGCGCATTCCATCAAGTTTTTGAAATACTTGAATTTGAAAGAATCTAAAGGTCTTTCAATTTTGAGTTTCACCTCAGTCGTCAGAATGATAAATGATATCATACCTGGCATTGAAGACAATGAAGAATTAGATGTTCTTGTAAAATACTCTAGAGAATGGTTAAACGAAGAGAACTTGAAGAACTTTATGGAGTTTAAATTGAGATCCGACCTTGGGAAATTAATAGTCGAAAAGGGAATGATCTTAAATGGTGTTGATAATGTAACTGATGATGAGTGATGACACTTTATATTTATTATATATTTGTTTAAATTATCTTATACTTTATTTATTACGATTGTAAATGAATTACAATGGAATCTTGTAGTCTGGATAGTTATAGGACATTTGTGTGTAAGAGGCTTGGAACTATGACGACGTGGATCTCAAGAATGTTCAATGATGTCATGAGTATTTATAACCCCATGAAACTCTAATAACCCCATGAATATCTAAAAACTGCATACTGTAATTCATGGATAAACATCTCTATTCCTCTTATTTTGGCATTGCTTCTGTAATTTTCAATTTTCAATTTCTTATTTCTAATTCAAGCTTTAGTTTTAATGTAACATCATAAAACTTGATATCTGCTAGAAGTAGATACATTCATAACTTGATTATTGCACATTATTTAGATGCAACCGGGTACCACTACGATCACCAGGTTGAAAAAATATTCTGGTCAGATAATTGTCGCGTCTTGGCCGTTTGAGCCGCAGAATTTCTCACAATGTCACAGAAAAATTATTCCACCCGAGGTACGGCAGTGTAATTTACGGAAGAATTTGGGTCGGAACGAGATGGATATGGACACTTATCAACCGTAAATGCAACATCTTGGAGAGCTTTCGGAGTGAATTCCGTGCATAAAGTTTGTCAGAGGCCGGCACATACTGGAATTTATGGCCAGATGAACCTTGACTTTGATCATAGTTAGATCATTCTGTATACCCTTCCCATTGGCCTTGAGCTAGAAGATATTGATGATCTGTAAAATTACCATTTTGAATTTCCCCACTCCGTGGTAATCATGCGTCATCCTTTGGTTTAGATTACTTTTACACCAAAAAGCAAAATTGACATAGAAAATATAAACGAAAATCCGACCAATTCCGAGCGCGCATGTTAGGTCAGGAGAACAATAGGAATTCGAAAGAGAGGTTAAAAACTGTTGTGCCGCAAGGTTCTAATGATGTATACATAATTAAGACTCTAAAGGAGCTGTTCAGTTTGATTTCGAGTAATTGACATTTAAGCAGTATATCTCTTGGAAGCAAAAATCAGTTCCCCATCAACCTAATGAGCATGGGTCCAAACACAGCCTGGTTCTGTATTGATGGTGATGAATAAAGCTAGCAAATTTGAAATCCTCGGCAACACCTGATTTCGACTGAAAAATGCAACTAGATCTTCGGGTGTATAACCGACATATGCAAGCATATTGAGCAATTGCATTGTTCCCTATATATAGTTAAACTATTTTGCGCATACGTTGCCGAGGGTGGGGATCTTGCATTGTAATGCAATCCGCATAAAGAGCATTGCGCTCTCAACCGATTGTGTACCACGCAATCTTGAAAGGATCAGGAATATCCCGAACCAAGAATTATTAAGCTCTAGTAGTTACATTATCTTAGTGTCCAAAACAATAGGGCTATAGTTTGCCTGAGCAATCCTAAAGCTTATAGCGTTGAAATAAAGAAATCTGTCTTGGAGAATATCATTTCCGACCTCAGCTGATTTCCCTTCTCTTGCAGCGCAAAAGTCATCGCCACGCGTCATGCAGGTGTCTAGGAAAAAAATAATACTGCGATTATGTTTGTTTTGCTAGTTTAAACTTAGATTGTTGATGATTGAAAAGTATAACTAACCCTGGGCGTAGTTTTGGTAACCGATTTATTTCTAATGTTGTTCTGGAACTCATACGGTTTTCGAAGTATCGTCACGAATTATTTTTTTGGACCGTAGTTTTCTTGTGTATATATATTTACAGAGATTGTACTTATTCTATTTTCTAACAAACAGTAATTTCAATGTCAGATTCGGAAGACAGCTTAATTGATCATAACGAATATTCTATTGGGGATTATTATAGATTGATAGTACCTTTATGGGAAGGTACTGGAACACAATCTACACCAGAGACTGGTCCAGTCACCCCCACAAACGGTTCCACCTTCTACAATACATCATACCTAACCAAGCACAAACTGCTTCGTACACTCCTCGACTTTTCCCTAACACACACCCTCTACTTGAAAAATATACAAAAACGAAAATTGGAATTTGGTGATGTTGTGTGTTTAGACCACAATGAAGGGTACCGCATACAATCCAAAAGCGCAAACTCTGAATACTCACCGCAATTCTATGGAGCTCTTCGTCACAAATATGTTGAGTTTTGTTCCAATGCAGCTCTTGCGGCATATATTTTCAGTAGATTCCACATTCCAGATGATTATGGAACAGTGGAATTTCCCATGAATGGTGCTACAATGAACGTCGACTTTCTGAACGTTAAACTTTTAAAAGGGTCAAATAAACTTTCTTCAATTTCCTATTCCCAACAACATAAATCTTCCATCGCTGCCCTAGAACTAGGAGGTATTAACTATAAAGAAACAAATCTCTCAAAGTTGTTGACAACTCAAGACTTTGAAGACAATGAAAAATTAGCTTCACTCGACCAAAACCTGTTGAACTATCAAATGATGTATAATTTGGCAGGATTCCAAGACCAAAGCGACTATCAGATTGCAAGAAACGCTTTTGAGCCTCCACAAAATGTACTTTGTCAAATATTCCCGTTTGTGGATACTCCATTTTATGCTTCAGCACCCGATTTTGCGACTTTAAGACCACTTCTCATCATGCTCAGAAGATCGTTGTGTCAAGATATGGTTTATATTAAATCAAAATATCCAAACAATCCATTGTCACTTCATCCAATATTCAACTCTGAACCATTCCTTGAGTTTGCTCGCAGTTCTCAGAGTATGCTTGAAACTTCTCCGGTATATACTTGCGAATATGGAAGTCCTCGTAACTTCCTAAGTCAAGAAGGGAACCTTCAGGCACAGATGAATGCACAGAATTTAGTGATTTCATCATTAAAGGAACAAGTTCAAAAGCAACTGGAGCATCAGCACAACACCATGGCGTCGCTTGCAGAATTTATCTCCCAGCAAAATGAATCATTCCAAGCCCAAAGCGAATGTATACAAAAGATTCAAAACTCAACTAACGGGTTACTTGTTTTGTTGTCTTCCAGAAATAGTAACATGCTACATTTGGCCCAGCAGACTTTGAGAGAAACTGCAGAATTATATGCATCATCAAATAATGTTCACCTCCAAAGGAGTTTAAACAATACGATGGAATTATTAGCAAGGTTGAATGGCTCGCCTAAACCGCTCTCTCCACATTTTCCTCATCCCCAAAACCAATTACATCCTCCACACATACTTCCCGGGCCACACCACCCAGTAAATCACCAGTCATATCCATTAAATCATTTCCCACAGGCACCATCACCAAATGAAACTCATATCTCGATACCAACAACCAATCCAGTTTCCATGAATTCTGTTCCTAATACGCATCAATATTTACAGCGCCAATCTGTTTTGTGCAGGAGGTTATCCAGGCAAGCTCTTACATTATATGAGATGTGGGATGATTTCAAGGGACTCGAGCAAAGCTTAAAAGAAAATGACATCACCATCACAGAATGGTTGAAGGTTCATGGTAGTTCTGAACGTCAATTCAGACACACCCGTTTGAAAATCATCAAATTCGTCGAAGACGAAGCCAACAGAAGAAATTGTTCTATAGATTACGTCAAGGAAAAGCTACGTGAGAAAATGAGAAACAGACAACGGCCATGGACGTTGGACGAAGTCCAAAGAATGTTAACTTCTGGAAAGAGAATAAACTTAGATGACTGAACAAACAGAAGTCCCACCAGAAATTTCACTAGAAAACTCACTGGAAAACTCTCTAATATGAAACCCACTAAAATGGAAAATATTGATAAAACCCATCAAAATAACTTTCCTACATTAATATCATACATTCAATTCTTCCACAATACTCAATTGCTTCAAAATATCAAGGGTTCTATTCGAAATTGTAAATTTACTCGTTAATTAGTTAGAAATCAAATATCTCTTTAGCATACTCTACTAGATAATATATCATAAACATGTTTAATGAATTTATCTGCCCTCCACTAAAACGTTTGAGCCTTGAGAAAAGAGCCCCGGGAATTATCGTACCCCAGAAAACGAGTCAAAAGACTTGAGATCGGAAAATATTAGTAATCACCATCCATAATGAACGTTCAAAGAACTAGCATATCACGAGATCTGGCAATGGAGTCATTGGAGGTAGAAGATATTCCCGAAGACGTCGAAAAGCTGGTCTTGCAACTCTTGCATGAGAATCGAGAAGGGATCTCAGTAATTATCCTGGGGTTCCTCAGTAATTTCATGGTGTTTGGGATTGGATTTTCGTACGGGATCTTTCTTGAATTCTATACATCGTCAACTGGTCCGTTGAAACATTATTCATCTTCCGAAGTTGCATTGGTGGGTACGGTGGGGACGTCGTTGACGTATCTCGTCGGAATCTTCAATAAGACAATGATGTATTACGTCAAGCCTAGGAACGTAATGATACTAGGATCGATCATCATGACTACTGGACTACTTCTAGCTGCTTCATCTACCCACTTATACCAATTTATACTTACTCAAGGGATTCTTTTCGGAGTTGGCTCGAGTTTTCTCTACCTTCCACCAGTCGTTTGTACTCCGATATTTTTCAACAAACATCGTGCAATTGCAATGGGGATTGTATACAGTGGAACGGGGTTTGGCGGTCTCGTAATAGCGACCCTTACACGGTATCTCATTGATGAATATGGATGGAGGTGGTGTTTGAGAACATTGGCTCTTATTAATTTGGTTGCGACTATATTGGCCAGCTTGTTGTTGGTTGTGCCCGAGCATCAAGAATTCAGGTCAAACAACAAACTATTCAACATATCTCAAGTGGGGTCTTACAGAGTATGGTTACAGATGGCCGGTACACTTCTCCAGTCGGCCGGATATTTAATTCCGTTATTTTTTATGTCAAAATATGCAGAGACGTTGGGTTTCTCCAAGAGTCAAGGTGCAATGTTCATTGGGGTCAACAATGCCATCAACGCTGTATTCAAGATCATTTTGGGATTTGGAGCGGATTACATAGGCCGTCTCAATATGATTATTATTTGCAGCTTAGCAAGTTCCATTTCTATATTTGCACTTTGGATGGTGGAAACAAGGGCCACCTTTTTGTCCTTTGTCGTCGTGTATGGAATCTTTTCAGGAGCCATCATCAGTATACTTCCTGCATGTTTGGTAGAGCTCTTTGGCGTAGGAAACTATCAAGCATTAAATGGTCTCATGACGTTCGGAAGAGGTGTCGGAAACATGCTTGGTTCTCCTGTAGCAGGTCTCTTGATTGTTGGTAGTGGTGCGTATTCGAGTGCTTATCGAAATTGTATAATATACAACGGGGTTCTACTTTTTGCCAGTACTTTCTTCCTCTCTGGTCTTTGGCTAGCAACTACATTAGAAAGAGGTAAAAAATCGTGGATTCTTTGATAGTATAATTCATATATTCTACTTAAATTAAATGAACATAGTCTTTATTCTTGATAGGCGATTATTAGTAAAAAAAACTTAAATTATAATAAATTTGGAAACTCTATAATAAATTATCTTTAAATAAATTAAAATATTGTAACAATACTAAATCATTAATATATAAATCAACAATAATGAAAAGAAGACTATAAACTTCTGAATATTTATCAACCGCAGTGAAATATAACGTTAAATGGATGATACCTTAAGCATTTTTAGGACTCGCGTTAGTGGAAGCTTGGGGTTTATTCTGTTTATAATACAATATAATGCTAGCACTATATAAATCTATAATAGATAAAATGGTAGCATTAATATATACAATAATAGATAGAATGTTTGCACTATAATACTCAACTATATTCTTAATGATAGAATACACTTTATCTATCGAGAACAATTCGTATAACATTACTCATATATCTATTGTTTCAAACGAAAACGGTTCGTAAGCATAACCTTCACCCTCGAAAAACTTCGACATGGCTTCAACCCAATGTAACCTTAAAGAATGCAACATCGCAGATGTTCCTTCCATAAGTACCAAGATACAGACCGTCAAACAGAACCAGAATCCAAATAATAAGACGGTCATGATGATTCCTTTAGTCCCGGTGGTACCAAATGCATTATTTATTGTCATTGTCCATAAAACAGTAGACAACTGAGCGTGTGCTAAAGATAATGCCCATAATCTCAAGTAAGATGCTGTGTGACTCACACAGTTCAAACAAAACTCAATTGTGTGGATGACCTGGTGAATCACAATATCTCCAAAATTAAAGTCTCCATTATCTCCATGAGATCCAGAATTCACATGTAACGGTTCTATATCGTTGGGGAATCTAAACATATCGTCCAACAAGTCGACCTCGTCAGGAGGATCGTAGTTCAAGTCGTTTTCAAGATTGATAGCCTCTTCTTCTTCGTGTAATTGAAGTGAATGGTTTGCTAAGGAATGCAAATCACTATATCCCATTTGAACAGCCTTATCGTTCTTTTTCTTAAGCGTCAATGGTTTATACACCAACAACCATGGTACACAGACGGCTGCAATTAAGACAAGCACTATTTGTACAAACTTTTGTCCAGGATACAATTTTTCTTCAATTTTACCAGGAGCCAAGAACATATTGATCAACATGTTAAGTAATCCAGGTGGCTGTTTTCCTGTACCGAACCAGTCCACAGACCATTTGTAAATAATCGTTAATGAAAGGTAACCAAAAATACATTGCATGAACAAAAACCCAGGAATAAAGTTACCAATAATGTCGACCTTGGACTTAAAAAATCTATAATTCACCAAACTGAAAAACAAGGAATAGTTCATATGGAGATAACCCATTAAGATTGATAATTTCATTTTATAAGAGTTCGTAAACAAAAGATTGTTTTCAGCTCCATGCCACGCCCAATCTAGTCCGAAGGCATAAGTATGAGAAATTTTCTTTGCAGTCAATGAAATAGATTTCGTTGGATCGTAATTCTCTGGAAACTCATACTCCCAACCAGATTTGAAGAGAGTCATTGACTTGGAAAAGATGTCATTGTAGATAAAACCAGTATACATGGAGAATATACCCATTAATAATACAATATACCTTCCATTAAATGCCATTTCAAAGATTTCATCTTTGTTCCTCATTGGCCCAAAAAACCGTTCGTTTTTGATCAAATACAATGCAACCAAGAAGACAATAAATCCATGACCCAAATCACCAAACATGATGGCGAACATGAACGGGAATGTGACCACGGTAGCAAGCCCTGGATTGACTTCTTGATACGTTGCAATACCATATGCGTCAACGATCAGTTGGAAAGCAGCCGTAAATTTATTGGTTTTGTGGAAAGTGGGAGGAGTACGGTTTGTTGAAAGTTCGTTCACCACCGCAATCAAACTTCCGAAATCTTCCTCTTCATCAAGTGTAGAAACACCAAAGTCTTCATCATCTATAACAAAAGGGTCTCGTGGAGTAGACGTTTCTGATATTGTAATTGATTCTTGAGATGATGGCGAGCCATGGTGGGTAGTTTCTCGTACTAAATTCTTGAGTGTTTGGCGGATTTGATCAAGTTCAGACTGTGGAATCCATCCTTCACCTACAAGACATCTTCTGGTGCTATCTTCATCGAATTTGTTTAAAGCTTGATAGATCAACTTCTCCCGTTGAACAGTATAACAAAAATCTGGAAATATTTCTTGAAAAACCATAAGCTCCGCAATTAAGTGGTTTCTTGTTGATTGAACTACGCTATTCAAGTCATTGATTTTTGCATTCAACTCATTGGAAGTTGCGCTTCTTGCTTGTTCACCACCATTCACATTATCAAAGATAAGACCATCTAACGACAGAATAATCTTTCTTACTCTTGATTTCAAAAAGTCACCATGAATATATGTAACAAATACACTCTTCTCCACCATTTCCGTTTCTCTACCATTTGATTTAGGAAACATCTCAGTGGCTATTGGAATATCATGGAAATACAAATTCCCTCTCAAAGTTCTCCATAAGATCTTTCTCAACAATGGGATTTTTGAAGTTTCTATTGTCCCAGAGATGGAGTTAAATCCCGACTCTTGTAAGTTTGCAGTTTCGAGTCCCAATTCTAAGCTGTGGTTTCTGCTATTGAGAAGGCTGACATCTTCGGGTTCTTCATGGATTATTGAGTCATCAAACCCCGACAGAATCAAAGATGAGCTGTGGAATTTGCTTATAGCACTCACAACATGTCTGTTTTCCAATAGCTTAAGTTTTTGGTTGTCCAAGGTGTTATATGAATCGTCTAATTGTTTGATACGATCATAAAACTCTCTGACTTTGAAGGCAATGTCATCCATATGAGAGGTTGATGGAAGTTGATTTGATTCCAGGTCAAAGCCAGCAAACGCATCAGACTTGATTGTTCCATACTTCACCATTATAGAATTAAGAAACCCCAAATTAGATTCTAGTTTATCCAAATTCCTCAATTCATTCACAAATGTACGTTGAAATGGAGTAAGCTTCGAATTAAGATCTCTGAAATGCACCGATCCGAGGTTTCCTAATGTTCCAACAACATCTCTTGCCAATTCTATAGTCACATAGAACTGTACCAAGATCATTGGAGCAGATCTGAATATAGCTTCTCCGTCATGCGGATCATCTAGTTGCACCATTATAAGTCGATATTGAGTTAAAGGTTTCTATGGGCTTGAGCAATCAAATTCTATGAGTCGTGATATTAAAGATCAACGAGATTGAGTTGCTGACGAAGATGTGATTCAGTTATTTACCTTGAATATAAGTGTTGGTCGTAAAGTATCAAGCCACCTGTAGATCCGAATATTGGACTATATTAACAAACAATATTCAGTCTATGCCTATTTCAATCAAATATGATAAGTTTAACGGTTCAAGTTCTATATATGTATTAATCTTTTAGATCAATGCTGCGGCAACTAAATCTAGGTATTGGCGTGTCTTTTAAAGGAGTGGTTGCTTAAAATTGGGTTTGCACGACAATCTGGAAATCAGCCGCTAACGGTTGGAACATTCAGATGGATAACTTTGTATGAGTTAGCAGGGTAAAATGGATACTTGAAAAGATAAATATTGTTAGTATGTCGATTATTAATAATTCTTTATCATATTGTGTTGTAGGAATCTAATGAGGTGTGTGTTTGTTTTCTGATCCCTCCTTATAGAGGTTAGTATTTTCATCTATTCAAGAAGATGTAGATTGACGAATTCACTGTTGATATATCAGGAACAAAACCCCCAACAGCCCAGAAACCCATCAGTCAGTCACAACAAGATTTAGATTGCAAATCATTTATAAGAGCTTCTTAGGGTATACTTGATACCCTAGTTTTTCGACAATATGGTACCTAACGATCTTCATACTTTAGTAAAATCTTCTCAGGACCCACCTTGAGGCATCGATATCCAATCCCTGCCCCTGCAAATGCCTCAAATCAAAAAGTACAGTATGGAGTTATGGAAAAGACTAGACAGGTATTGCTCCTGGGTATGGCTGCCAAATCGTGCCTGCACATAAATATAAAGACAACTGTAACTGAGCGGCAAACGATCTGGTTCAGTAAAGACGACAAGGTGAAATTAGCGTGTGTATAGTTACACGAAGAGTGATCAAGAGAGTCAATTGTGAAGTTACGATCTGTAATCAGAGTACCAAATAGTGGCGACGAAATAGCGTCAAAGTAACAGGTCAAAATTCAAGACCCGGGCTAGGAGATTAGTGTTGAGAAACGATACAAGATCTAGACAAAGAAACGAGCGTCAAAGTAACGACACGATATCAAAGTAGCGATAAGATATCAGAATACGTAATTTCCGTCAGGTTACTATTAATTCGAAGTAGTTACCGTCAGGTTACCATTTAAGCGAGGTACCCATTTTAATCTTCATAAATAGACCCAAATCGATCATGAGAATATCCAATGTCCTTCCCTTGATTGCTATATTCATCAGTCTAGTCAGCGGTGTACAAAATGAAGAAGAAATATTTGATCTGGCTCTAGAGTTGATTCATAACAGCAAATCCCATTTGGAGCAAGTCTACAACCAAAATAATATTTACGGAGGATTATACATTCCTCAATACGACTTTATAGAACATGATTACGTCAATCGAGTAGATGTTGTTGACGAGGATCTCTTACGAGGAATCGAATTGCTTGAGTCCAACACCAACCATCTAAAATCAATAATTACATTGGCTGATTTAAACATCTTTGGTCATGATACTTTGAAAGTTAACTACTCAAAAGCGTTGAAATTATACGAAAGAGCGGTAGAAATCGAAGGAAATGGCCATGCCTACTTCATGCTTGGATTCATATATTCAACTGGACTATTTGGAGAAGTACCCATGGATCAAGCCAAAGCGAACTTATATTACCAATTTGCTATGGAAAATGGCGATACCAATGCAACTCTTGTATTGGCATACAAAAACTTTCATGGGATTGGTGTTCCCGCAAATTGTGAGTTGGGGTTACATTATTATTCAAGATTATCTCATTTGGGAATGAAATATTTATCAGACAACTACATGAACGATCCTGATGAAGACCTCGTATATAATATCAGACTAAGTGACTTCAATGGTGGCATATATGGAGACAAGATGAGTGAAACTCCAACATCTATAATTTCAAAGGAGAAAATTTACTCCCAAATATCCAACCAATACGACGAACATAATCTAGATGTTGAAGCTCATGAATATGTGCAGTATTACTATGATGCTTTGAAATATTATGATGGCGACTATTTTTTGGATAGAGATTATACCAAAGCCATAAAGCTCTTATCGTCGTGTGTCACTCATGGAGATAAGGTGTATGGACCATCAAAATACAAAAGTATAAATGAGCTTGACAAATTCTATTTGAGTCGATGTCACGCAAGACTTGGCCACATGTATCTCCGTGGGATTGGAATTGAACAGAACTATGACATGGCTCAATTTTTGTTGGAAACTTCCCTCAAAGTTAAGGAAACTGCCAATGCTATGAATGATTTAGGATACATGCACGAAAATGCTCTTGGAAAATTCACCGAACGAAACTTAACTGAAGCCCTTGAATATTATTTCAAAGCTTCGGATAAGGATTCAAACGAGGCAAGATTGAATAGGGCTCGAATTTTAACCGAACTCAGTCCTGCTCATAATCCAATGCAAGGCGACTATGGCAAATTGATTTTTACTCAAATAAAGAATGCAATGTATAACCATAATACCAAAGCATTATATTATTTCAGCAATTTTTTACAATCTGGATTAGCTCAACAAGTCGAACCAAATAGACAACTAAGTTGTGTTGGAACAGTTGTATATAATAAGATCTTTGTGGAAAAGATGGAAAAGTTATTCCAGCCACATTTGAAATCTGCATTTGATGAATTGATTAAAGGAAACTATAAAAATGCTTTGATAAGATACCTGATTGCTGCCGAACAAGGGTTGGAAAATGCACAAATGTCAAGTTCATACTTACTTTATCAGGTCCAGCCATTACTTCAAGATCATGAAACGAAAACATTTTCAGAGCCGAGAATTAGGGCTGCTATCAAGTATCTTGAACTAGCATCAACTCAGAAAAACGTTGATGCAACCATCCTTTTAGGAGACATATATTTGAATGGATTAGAGCAATTCGAAAAAGACAGCGTCAAAGCGTTTTCTTATTACAAAAAAGCAGCACAACATCACTCATCACACGGATGTTTTAGGTTGGCTCATATGTATGAATATGGTTTGGGAACAGTCAACAATTCTGTCGATTACTTCATGGCCAAACGATACTATGATTTGAGTATCCAATACAAAGAAGAACTAGACGCCAAACTTGAGATCACTTCCAATCATATTCCAATTAATTGGGCTCTTTTACGATTGCGCTTCAAATACTTGTTCAATAAGAAAAAGTTCAAAAACAATCACGGAGAACAAGGTGGATGGTTCAAAGCCTTCAAAAATATTGGTAACACTAATCATAAAGTCGTAGAATCAGATAAGGCAAACGATAAAGCTACTGCTCACCATGAAGGCACCACGTTAATTGACGAAGCAGCAATCGAAGTGTACGAGATTGCCGATTATGTCGTCATCTTCGTCACTCTCTTTTTCTTTGTCGCTTTCTTTGTTCAAAATTTAGTCCGTCAATGGCGTAGAAGAAGAAACCCACAGGAAAATGAAGAGAACAGGAATGGAAACCAGTTCGACTGGAATGGAAATGGACTTCAGATTAGAAGAGGAAACTTCGAATTTCAATTCTTTGCCTTGTGATAATTGATATATTTAATTATCTAATTTAATCAGTTATTTGCCTTGTGATACTTATTTTATTCATCTCATTTCGTTAAGTATATCGTTGGTAACCGTTCCAGGTTTAATTAATTTTGAAGGACGCTGTGTTGATGTCAGTAATTGACTTGAAAATACAAAGTTATAAAACTTGTGTGAATTTTCTGGCATTTCGTAGATCCAGACACGATCATCAAGTAGATCAATAAAACTATTAATAGTATCAGCACTCGATAATGTTGATCTTGAACCTAGAATTATCAACTTAGAGCGGGCTCTTGTGATTGCAACGTTGACTCTTCTCCATTCCTTTACCAAATCTCCTGGGTTATTCTGAGTGTTGGACCTAACCAATGAGATAATTATACAGTCCTTGTCTCTTCCTTGGTATTGATCTGCAGTTAAGACTTCGATTTCCTTTCGAGAGCTTAATTTCTTCTCCAATAGACGTAATTGAGCTCTGTTGAAGGACATAACTCCGATTTTAGACTCTTCAACTCCACAGGAAAGTAGTCCCTCAACAATTTGCTGAACCAAGTCAGCCTCGATATGATTTTCAACTTTGTCACCCACTAATCGTTCAACGGCAGGGATTCTATCGTGATCCAAAAACATTACTTTATTCTCCTCTTCCAAAATCTTGTGCAACCATAAATCGGTTTCTTTAACGTCAATATGTGTTCCAAGATGCTTTTCTATATTCTGTGGCTCCGGAACAATTAGTTTTTGATTTGCGACTTCTGCAGAACCGCATTTCAACCGATTGTTATACACCAACACGTTGCTTAGTTGCATTATTTCATCACACATTCTATATTGATATGTCAACTCAACCAAAGCATGAGGGTGTGCGTCGGCAAGAATCTTGAACAACGATTGGGATAAGCCTCTTTTAACCGCAGGGTTGGGATGCTGTACCAATGGTGGCAACTGCAAATGATCACCTACCAAGACGAACTTATCACAATACCTCAATGGACCAAGACTAATGGGCATGGAAACTTGGGATGCCTCGTCAATAATACAATAATCGAATTTCGTTCTCATATTGAAGGTGATATCAGAGATGCCCAAGCACGTCGATGCCACAACTGGTGGGTTCATATAAGTCTCTGAAAAGTCAGAATAGTTTTTGATCTCTTTGGTTTTTGGTATAAAAGGTCGAATATCTTTGTGTACTCTGGTGGGATATCCCACTCTCAAGATATTGATTCCAAAATCTTTCACTTTTAATAAAATAGTGTCCACTGCAGAATGGGTAAAGGATGCCAAAAGGACTGTTTTGCCATTGTCGACAATGTATTTGATAAGTTCTGCAATTACAGTCGTCTTCCCTGTCCCCGGCATACCTAATATTAACGAGTAGTCGTTGCAGCTCAACACCTTATCAAAAGCCTTCAACTGATCTGGATTGAATCCTCCCCCCGTTGTATCATGGGGAAGAGAAGTTTCTGAAAAAGTTGGCTTTTCCAAATCAACAATCGCCCGTCTTCTTTTCGAGTCTCCATCTGTCAAAAACAAGTTCAAAATATTGTACTTTGCTATTCCAGATCCATAGTACATCTCATCCTTATCAATTCTGAAAGTCTTTGTGGATTGTGTTGCTGTACGGCGCAAGACTCCATGGAACACTTGGTTATTTGATTTGTCAAAGTTATCTAACTTCATATCGGAGCTGATGATTCTTCTGTACGTGAAGATCTGAATCTTATCAGAACTGATTGATTGTATTGTACCTTGTGCAATAGCAAAATGTCCGCTCTCATCACTTATAATGACACGGTCACCTTTATTCATCTGAGATTCCAAAATCCGATTTTGGCTTTGTACTGACCGTCCGAATGTATATAAAAATTGTCTCTGATCGTCTGAAAGATCATCTGATTCCATCAACATCATTTCACCCAACGCAAGACCATCAGTTTCTTCTCTTTGTTTTGCGGTTAGAGTCCACAAATATTTCATGGTCTTCTTCATAATGCTATCTTCTTTTGCCAAGAGATCATCCCAATAGTTAAAGAAATCTTGATAAACTTGGTTGTTATCTAAATGTTTGGTTAACTCGATATAAATATTCTCAGGGATCCCACTTTCACCTGATTCTCCAGATTCCATTAGTTTATTGATAGTCATACATGCTCCCTGAACATCACATCTATCACAAACTGCACTCTTTAATAGTGGTGGAAGAGCACGAGAGTCTCCTTGATGAAACTTTGATACCTTATTTCGGAGGTTGATCAATGATTTAAGATCTGTTGGACTGATGTCACATTTCTTGGTAAGTTTGTCTTTCGTGTATACCAATAAGAACGAGGATAGTTCCATGTCGTATCTATCTTTAAATAATAGTGCGTACAATGAGGCCTGCGCCAGGTGTGTCAAGTATTCTCTACCGGTTTTGATTTCCATAGGCAATAAGAACTTTCCGGAGGTATTGTTGTTGAGTAGCTTTGATTCAAGTGTTACATCAACTTTTCCCCTAAGTCCAAACATAGGGGACCAAATGCTTTCTTCGATATCTAAGGCATTATTAACCGAAAACATGACATTTTCATTATGGGTAGTTGTTGGAATAAAATTCAGTTTGGATAATGGTTTTTTGTAGTAAGTATTGAACCAGTACTCCAAGTACGGAAGATGCTTCATTATCTCTTCTCTAACATGCTCCACTTCGGGTCCCATACTGAAAATAGTAATTAGATACTTTTCAATTTCCATTTCCATCAATTCAATCATAAACGTCGTGGTCCACTTTTCTTGAATAAAACATTCTTGAAATATTGTATGGACAATTTCACCCACAACAAGTGGCACTGACAGAGAACCTGGAAATTTGTATCTCCCAAGTAGAACAGATTTTCTAGGACACAGAATTTGTTGTGCTACAGCAGTTGCATTCATCAAAACGTCGGGATTTAAGATTAGTAGGTTGTGAGCATCATCAATTAGCTTGGGGTTTTCGGTATCCGTTATAATAATGTGAATAACGTCACCAACACTGAGTTCCAATTCACAATATTCACCCCGAACAATGAGTTTCAGTGTCTCTTGTTTGCTATCGGACACATCTAATAATAGTTGTTTTCGCAGCGATTTAATACCATAAGACTTTTCAAGAATAGAGTTTATTTGATACCGTTGAAGGTTGGGACGGTTAAATGACAATTCGGCAGCATTTACATTCTTTGGGCCTCGGTTTCTTTCCTGCAATTGTAGTTGTTCAAACTTTTTGATTGAGTTTTGAAAAGATTTTGTATGTTTCATATCTCGTTGTGCTTGGCTGGTTAAAATCTGCTTAGGTTCCAGACATCTTGCAGATAATCCTTTTGGTATTCCTATTACTTGCATAAGCTCTGAGTCGTCGTCTGTGAAAGGATCATCAGAACTCTCGCAATTGTTTATCAGTTCACCTGAGGGAGGTGTAATAGTTGAAATAGGTGTGGTAGTTGATACAGGTGCATTCAATTTTGTTGTGAGTTCAAGAGCAGCCAAAATTTCATCGTCGTCGTCAGAGAATGGGTCTGATTCATCGCTTATATTCTCTGATATGGCTGTCTTTTTTGGCGTGCTTCGTTGTAGAACAGGATTTATAGAGATTTCCGAGGAGAAGTCACTAAACTGAGAGCTGACTTCAGGTCGAGGTTGCTGCAATTCCTCCTTGGTTTTATGCAAGTTATTGATTAATTCGTGATTAGTCTGTAGAGTTTTGTGGATTTCAGGTTGGTTTGGTTCTACTTTATGATCAGATCGACTTACCGATGAAGACTCAAGTTCTTTATCCTCAAATCGACTAACTGGCGGGGATGTAAATTCTTTTTGCGACAGATTTAGCGTCTCGAACTTATCCATCCATGATTTTAATGCTGAAGTGTTTGACGAAGGTTTTTCCGAGCGTCTTATATTCAAAGACGATTTTGAGCTAATGAGCTTATCCAAACCTCCCGAACGTGCTCTATTTAAAGTCGGAGATTTTAGAGACGTGGGATGCGATTTCTTGTGTTTGCTTTCTGTTGATGATATATCCGAATATGTCCTGTTTAACCCTGGGGCTTGTGTTGTTCCCGTACCAAACTTTTGAAATGCTAACGTCAGTGATTTTGAAGGGGAATGTTCGGTAGGATGAATTGTTTGATCTTTCGGGGATTCTTTTGTGCTAGGTAGTACGTTTTTAAGTGGCGACGATGGGATTTTATCTGTTAGAAACTTCCTGGGACTCGCCCTCCATCGAATACCTTCAAAACTGTCGTCTGAACTTTGATGTTCAGGGACAATTATTTCCAAGACTTCTTCACGAGTCTTGTATGGTATTTCTGTTGTGGTAGTATTCAGATCAGTAGGTTTAAGGACTTTCTGGATCGGATCTGTTGTATGGACCCTATTTGCAGCGGGTTTTGATGTGAGATTATTGATGGGTTGGAAGAAGTATGTGGTTTTATTGCTCCGCTTAGATGACTTTATCGCCTCATCGCCACCAAAATTAAGTGGTCGCTTCTGTCGCCTACTTGCATCGTCCAGATCCATACTATTACTTGTCACTGGTTAGTTCTAGCTAGTTCTATAGATGGTTGTAAATGTTAACGCGTGAGCGTGCGACGCACAAAAATATATTGTATTTATTGAATTGGTGCGCTACCAGTTAAGAATTAGGTAGATAAATGGTATAGTAAAATATACAGCAGAAACACAGTAGATATCGGCAGACCGGATATGCCCACTTCCACATAGTCTTTAGAAGACACTGCTACATTTATATTCAATATTTTTTTACTGGGACATAATTAAATGTGTGCTTTAGGGCCTGTATATACAAATTTCAGATTGATTGTGTGAACTATTTTACTTCGCTTATTTATATAGCTCACTTGCCCATTCTACACTTGGTACGCTATGTTATAGTATAGCTACTGATTATTATATTTCTTCCGTCCCTCTTGCTACCTTAATTAGTACCAATTATTTGTTTCAGTAGATACTACTTTCTGTCAGCTCTTGATGATACTCTTTAACTGTAATTTTTCACTCACCATTACTCATATTACCCCTGTTGGGTATTTTTCAAGCTATCTAGATGTTTGATTCCACCTTTTTTTTTTTTCCTTCAGAGGGTCTAGTAATGTGGAAGATCATATTTTGAAATGGAGTTTTAGTACATAGAATGGAGTGAAAAATCTGTATAGAATGTTGAAATACCAGTGTGATAGATACAAAAGTCGCCAAAGAAGTACAATTCTACCCATACTTCTATACTCAATGTATCTGATCAGCAATAGATCCATAAAACCTGACAATTCCTATCTTTGGTATGGGACAATTCAGGAATTCTTGGTTACTATTGAAATTTTGCAATCAATATTGGGTCGTGTACCACTACCGATATAATCCTCCAATAGTATTCAACTAAGCCTATAGAGCCCAAGACAATGAAGAAAAGGCAAAATAGTCTGCCATGGATATGAATAGTTACACCGAAGTATTAAAACCAGAAAATTTCATGATTTTCATGATTTTCATTAATTTCATGATTCTGAAGGTATAAACATGCTAGAATATGCTATATAAAACATAACATTACGAATTACAAGACTACAAATGTCACAGAACTAGTTACAAATAACCTTATTGATAACGAGATCCAAAGGCCTACCCATATAGACCGTTTCTCATAGTTTCTCATAGATATTTCTCTCTCTAGCGATCCTCACTCGATTCTTCTTCCTCTACTACTAGCGCACGAAATCAATTTTGTGTAACATCATCTCTGAAAATTTTGTCTCATCGAATTTTTCAGACAGACATTTAACCTCACACTCATCTCTTTCTCCATAGTCTAGAGTTCTTCCAGTTACGATGGCCTACGTATTAACTGAAACCTCTGCAGGTTATGCCTTATTGAAGGCTAGTGATAAGAAGATTCACAAGTCCACAACTTTGATTGAAGATTTGAATACTGCTGAAAAAGTTGTCGAACAGTTCAAAATCCACCGCTTTGAAAAGTTCAACTCGGCCGCCAGTGCCTTGGAAGAAACCAACGCTATTATCGAAGGACGTGTTGGTGAAAGCTTAAAGAAGTTGTTGGAAGATGCCAAATCCGACAAGAAATCCACTTTAATTGTCTCTGAACCAAAGTTGGGTAACGCCATTAACAAATTGGGCTTGAACTTCTCTGTTGTTTCCGACGCTGCATCATTAGACTTACACCGTAGTATCAAGGAATTCTTACCAGAATTATTGCCTGGCTTAGATGACAGTGCCATCAAGCAAATGTCGTTAGGTTTGGCCCATTCTATTGGTCGTCACAAGTTGAAGTTTTCCGCCGATAAGGTCGATACCATGATTGTCCAAGCTATTGCTCTTTTGGACGACTTGGACAAAGAATTAAATACTTACGCCATGAGATGTAAAGAATGGTACGGGTGGCATTTCCCAGAGTTGGCCAAGATGATTGTCGACTCTGTTGCTTACGCCAGAATCATTTTAACCATGGGTGTCAGATCCAACGCTTCTGAAACTGACTTGTCTGAAATCTTGCCTGAAGAAATCGAAGAACAAGTCAAGACCGCTGCCGAAGTTTCCATGGGTACTGAAATCACTCCTCTTGATTTAGACAACATCAAGGCCTTGGCTGACCAAATCGTTGGCTTTGCTGCTTATAGAGAACAATTATCTAACTACTTATCATCCCGTATGAAGGCCATTGCTCCAAACTTAACCTCGTTGGTTGGAGAATTAGTTGGTGCCAGATTGATTTCCCACGCCGGTTCTTTGACCTCATTGGCCAAGGCTCCTGCCTCCACCATTCAAATCTTGGGTGCTGAAAAGGCTTTGTTCAGAGCCTTGAAGACCAAGCACGACACTCCTAAATATGGTTTGTTATACCATGCATCTTTGGTTGGTCAAGCTTCCGGTAAGAACAAGGGTAAGATTGCCAGAGTTCTTGCTGCTAAGGCCGCCGTTGCTATAAGATACGACTCTCTCGCTGAAGACAGAGACGACTCCGGTGACTTTGGTTTGGAAGTCAGAGCCAAGGTCGAATCTAGATTGAGTACTTTGGAAGGCCGTGACTTGAGAACTACCTCCAAGATAGTTAGAGAACAACCAAAGGTTGAAATAACCGAAACTCGTGCCTACAACGCCGACGCCGACGCCATTGCTGCCGACTCCGACGATGAATCCGACACCGAAGAAGTTGAAGCCAAGAAGGAAAAGAAATCAAAGAAGGAAAAGAAGGACAAGAAGAGAAAGAGAGACGACTCTGACGAAGAAGAAGAAGAAAAGAAACCAAAGAAGGAAAAGAAGGACAAGAAGGAAAAGAAGGAAAAGAAAGAAAAGAAGGAAAAGAAGGAAAAGAAGGAAAAGAAATAGATAACTCTTATCCGTATTTTGCATTTATCATCGACCATCGATCCTGAAGTTGCTTTGCAACATGTTTAGTCATTTTTTTCAATATTCATTTACATTTGTTCTATAGTATAAAGTTCGTTCTATGATCTTTGTGTTTTATTAATATATACTGGAAATCGTACCGAGATTATGATAGAGTAGGGAGATGAAGTGTAATTATAGGTATTTTGGTGGTATTTGTAGATAAAGTGTGGCAGTATCTCTAGATAAATAGTGGTATTATCTCTAGAAAGTCTGGCGGAATTCCTCGATAAACTCTGAAGTGTCTCTAGATAAAGATTTAGTTAAATCTGGCAGTATTTCTTGATAAAGCTCTAGAAAATGTGTGGAAGTATCTCTCGAGAAAGTCTGGCAGTATTTCTCGATAAATTCTAGCAGTATTTCTAGTTAAAGTCGGGCAGAATCTCTTGACAAGTATATTCATATACCCATAGATTCATAGATTCATATATTCTGAGAACTTGCATTCACATCCAGAGTCCAAGAGCTTGTGTTTCCACGTCATCTAGCCAAGAATTGGTTAGAACATTCTAGTCATGTAGTTTTATTCATTCTAGGTCTGTGATCTTATTCATTCTTGTCCTGTTAGATATTATTCATAAGATTCATATGATTCATATCATTCTAGTCTAGGTCTTCGGGAACTTGGGACATTTCTACGTCTTCAGCATTAGGTGGTGCGGCAGATGGTGTGTTCCCATCCGATGTGGATTCACTAGTGCTTTGTGTCCCTGTTTGCGACGAATGAGTAGTGAACACTGTGCGTGTAGTAGTGACCGGTTGTCCATTAACAATTACTCTGCTTGTCGTACCATTAGAACCAGATATTTGTGCAAGCATCTCGCCAATTCCTCCCGGCAAGACGTTACGTAAGACGTTTTGCAATATCATATTCGGCTGACTTGGGTTGGAAGGAGCTAGAGCAGTTTGGACGGGGTTAGCCTGGGGAGTTTGAGGAGTTTGGTTGGTCTGAGAATTTTGAACGGGGTTGTTTTGAGGATTTTGGTTGGGATTGGTCTGGGGGATCTCAGCATTTTGGATCGGATTTGTCTGAGGAACTTGAATCAGATTTGTCTGAGGAATTTGGATCGGATTTGTTTGAATCACATTTGTCTCAACTTGTTGTTGCTCTGTACTCTGATCAAACAATCCGCCAAAATCATTCAAAAAATTGCGCAATCCAGAGGCAGCAGCTTGAGGAGAACGAGTGTTCTGACGACCTCTTTCATCAGTTGCGTCTGGTGCAAACGGATTGTTGGATACCCCTTGTGTAGTCAAAGTTGGTGCATCTTCTGAAATTCCAACAGCCACAGGTTCTCCCGAGTTGCTAAACATATTTTGATGGACAAATTGGTTTTGAGCTGGGATACGGTTTCGACTGGCTGTTTCTGACATTGTTCGGAACATGTTGTCTCTGAGATGGGGGAAGTAGGTGAAGAATTCACGGTCTTGGTCGGCACATTCAGCACGAAGAATTGCAAGAATTCGTCTAACATTGTTGACTATTTTTCTAATCTCGGGTGCAGGCTCGGCTTGTTGGTATGCTCTGGTTTCTGTAAGAGATATAGACAGACATAAGCGTTGAATGAACTGAGGGAGAACACACCTAACCTTAGTTTCACGATACCTCGCCACAAGAGTGGCATTATTGACAGGGAAATTATGAGGAAGGATTTCTCCCACTGTAGTTCTGAGGGCCACCAAGTAGGCTCTCAATGCAAGTAAACTCTTCCCCATATATAAATGACAATATCCCAACTGAGTCCATGCAGCGGTAAAACTCCTTTCGTAGTGGATGGCAGCGTTTAAGTCACTAATAGCTTCGGGAAAACAGTTGAGAGCTATATATGCAAGAGCTCTATTAGTCAACAATTGTGGAGTATTTGAATTTGAATGGAAAGTGACATTTTCAAGAGCAACCGTATACACTTTGATGGCTTGTGGGTACGACAGAATAGCCATGAGGTTATTTCCCTGCTCTCGGAGTTGGTAAATGAAATTGAGGTTTTCCTCGGATTGATGAATAATATCGTATTTGGCAAATTCAAGATGGCTAGAAAGATGCAGTTTGAATAATGTGAAAAGAGTGTCCATCGATCCATGGGGACCAGTATAATCACGAGTAAGAAAAGATGATGCAGCGTCTAGTTTCATTAACAAGGTGGAACTTTTCTCGAAAAACTCGGTATAGTTGGTCAGAATCCTCTGGATATATCCTGCCGCGTATACGTTCATTGCCTCTGAGGTTGGAAGGTGCAAACTTTCATGTAACTCGACAACTTTCTTCAATATCAAATAGAATCGTGGAGCAAGTTCGCCCTCACGGTCGGACCGCAATACCCGGGACGATTCTTGTCTATCTAAGCGATCAATAATGCTGGAAGTATCGAGTTTAGTCGACTCAAGATTTGCGGGTTTCAACAAGATATGTGGAAAATTATATGCTAGAGACTTTTGAAGATTATATGCTTTCTCGTCCACAGTTTCGTCCACATATGTGTCCTGATCCATGTAATAAGTAAGTAATTTGTTGAAGACAAAGGTTCGAATTTGTTGTAAGTTAGCTAGCGAGTCCTGGAACTCGATTGTTTCTGCGTCTCCCTGGTTTATTCCGAATTCAATGGCATTTCTTCTAGTTTCCTCTTCCAATATATGTTGTCTGAAAGCTAGAACCAATGCATAGTTATAAGCTGCGTCTGAGCCAGATAGTGACATTTTCAGGAATAAAATTATTTAGTAGGCACCACCCGAAGTTGTGGATGTTCTGAAGATTGTGAACGTTGTGAAGGTTGTTGCTACAAGTGGTGTAGAGTTGAATCAATGGTTAGCGGGTGAATTTAGTGATCGCCATAATGGGCGCACACGACTTAATAGTGAATACTGAGAGTAGCAAAGAATTGTGATTATTAATGAGATTTAGTGAAATGCAGTGAGATTTAGTGAGGTTTAGTGAAGATTTAGTGGAAAGTACAAGTAAATATTAGTGAGATTCAGTGGAGAATACAAGTAATTATGAGTGAGATTTAGTGGGAAATAGAAGTAAATATTAGTGGAAATTTGGTAAGAATACAGAATTCAAGGTTCAAAGATCGAAGTCTAAGGCTTTCGATTCTTTTGGAGAGATTTTGCAACCATAGAACTTCATAGTATTCACAGTATGCCCACTACCGAGTAGTGACCACTAGAGTTCACTGTAAAATATCTTTCTACTTCTTTCTTCAACTATGAGAAAATCTAGTAGAAACGAGAATACTTCACTAAATGTCTACAGTTAATACTAGTACACAATATTCCCACTAAAAGAAAATCAGTAGAGTCAACCACCCATTAGTCAACACTAGAGGTCACTAGAAAACCCAACACACTAGCGACCACTAACGATCAGTAGTGATCACTAATCGTCACCTCTAAAATATAACCTCTAACTCAACTGGGCTCATTTACTACCACAAAATATAGTGACGAAACCCCTCGGATCGTATGTCTCTAATTCTATTAAAGTTCATAGATTTAGTGAGTCCAGTTACGAGGCGCATATTCTACACTTGCGTAATCAAATGATCAATTTATTCTTAGAATCAAACGAGGCTGATACACAAGAGGTTTTTGGTGACGACACGATTTAGTCATTTGTGTTTTTAGTGGTTTCAGCCATTCACCGAATAACTCGGTAGTCTCGCTAATCTTTCTAGACACGGTCGAGTTATAATGATTTGCAGTGACTGCAGGAATAATAACTGGCAGGGTGGATCGCGTAGCCCTACTCTCTCTGTATCTCTGTCACTGTCTCTCTCACCCCACCAGCTCACACTTTGTTGTCGCGTCTTATCAAGACAAAATTAGATTTAGCCTCTCACACGACACAAATTGATCACTCGGCCACGACCAAAGGGGCAGGACAAGAAGTTATAAAAAGAAGCCAAGTCTAAAGATTTTGGTAACCCATTTTTAGGAATAAAGTCCACTTATAACGAAAATCTTATAACCAAATCTTATAACCAAATCTTATAACTAACATCTTAGAACCATCTTATATCTAAGAATCTTATAACTAATCTTATAACTAACAGGATCATCTAAAATGTATATTCCAGAAATACTCACAAGAGATCTTAAAGACGAAGTCACTTCTACCGCCAGCTCATTCAAGAGCTGGGATACGTGTATGAATAACCATGTTTGCAAAATTGTTGCTATTGTTGGAATTGTGCTTGCAGCGTTAATTGTGTTGTGGTTATTGGCTACGTTTATTCGTTGTTGTTGTATGGGAGTGGGATGTCTTGAAGCTCTCTGCTGTTGTTGTTGTAGATCGGCAAACACAAAGTATGTTGAAAAACCAGTGCAATCCCCATATGCCAATACAAATATGTATTCTCCGCCAGCGGCGCCAAACTATCAAACGGCACCTCCTCCTAAAGCGCACTTTACAAACAACCAAGGTTACGAACCAGTAAGTGTTTACGAACAACCAAGAGATCAGTATAGTTATGGTGGACATCAACAATCGGGAGTTTATAACGATGAAAATCCATTTGGTGACGATTTGAAGACAAGACCGTATAACGGACATTATTAGTGGTGAAGAATATCGGAATCACTGATATCAGAATCACTGATATCAGAATTACTGGCATCACTATTGTAGTATCCTACATTATCACACACGATCACACATTATCACACACGATCACACATTATCACACACGATCACACATTATCACACACGATCACATTATCACACGCTATCCAGCTGTCCCTTTACTTCTCCTGTATACTTGAATATTCCTCATTATGGTTTTATACACGGCATTCCAGATTTGTTTCAGAGTGAAAATTTATTTGCGCGTCAGTTCCTCGTGTGGAAGGAGTTATCTGTAGATGATGCATTAATTAACTAGAGGTCTCGGGTGGTGTCGCCGAGTATACGAATGTCGTAGGGTGATGAGTAGCAATTTGAACTGTGATAGCGGTGGGTGTGATGGTAAATATTGCTTATATAAGCGTTTATAAGAGGCGATTATGTAATCATGTATCTATAGATATCAATGAAATACGATTATGATAAGAAGCCTAGTGACAGATAGACCACGGGGACTACAAATAGAGAAAAGTGAGTATCTTCAATTATCCTTTGGTTTACTAGTTAAATTATATTCACCAACTCAATGACATTCACTAGGCTTTTCAGTCTAGTCTGGTTGACTTATTGTATATTTTTGCACCCATTCCGACCACTCTATATATCCCTACGAATAGATCCAGATATGTCTCAGATGCACTCCCTTGGATTAATTAACCGTTCTGGTTATATCTGAGGCTGCTGGCTGTTATATACTACCTATGCTATTGTCATCGCCGAAGACGGCCGTTATTTTCCTGCATATATATTGATGGTTGCGAGCCTGGTAGTTCCATATTTTGCAGCCATTTCTACTTTAGATTCTTTTAGACCACTGTAACATACTCCTGATACACGGAATCATGGATATGAGTATATATAAATAGATAAAATAAAACACACGTGAAGATATGATTTTATAAAAATAAGATAATTAAAAGGATGTGATATTTTATTATTATAGACATATTTGAATTGAATCACTAGATCGGCTTAGATCGCTCGCAAGTCTCGATAGTTTCGCTTCGCTCAACTAGCTCACTTTATCTCTATGAAACATAATGGATATGTTTCTTCTCAGAATACGGTTTCACGAAATCAAACCTCTCATACTTCTTTTTGGGAGCACGCTGGGCCGTGCCTGATTTGCTCGTTACATTATTATTGATATTTGTGATTTGGCCCAAGACTTGAGGAGTGTATGGACCAGCTTGGCTAGTGATTTTGGAGCCATAACCTTGAAATTGTCTTCGTTTTTGTGGTATAGTGTTTTGGTGCTTTATGTCTTGATATTGATATTTAGCATCCACGATTGTTTGGGGGTTTTGAACATACTCTTGGTTTCTACCTTGATGATTTCTTCCTTTAGTTCCTTGATACATTGTCTGGTGTGTATATACTTGTTCTCTGATGAGATCTGCTCCAGTCGATGGGTCAAACTCCAACGAAGACTTTTCTAGAATCAAGAATTCGTTTTCTCTCAAAAAAGTCGTCAATTCGTTGATAGCTGAGTTCAAACCTTCATTTTCATAGTAGCTCAAGATTATCTGATGACAAGGCGTTTCCCTTTTTGTGACTGGAACTTCACAGACCAAAACCTCGATACCCAACAATAATCTGAAAGGGATCACCACACGTTGTGTGAAATCGTAGTTGAAGGTACTGTGGAATTTGCTGGAATTGAACGCAAGTCTAAATTCATAGTTTTGAGGCAATATCGCTTTCAAATGCTTGAAACACTCCTTTGATTTCAACTCTGACCCTTTGATATCCATAAGAAATTGGTTATCCCTAAATGCATCCATCGAAGAAGGAAAGTTGATGAACGAGTTGAAGTTCTGTTCCATGCTACAGATTTCACTCAACTTATTATGATTGATAAGTAGAAGGTAGTGACTTTTAAGCAATTTGAACTGGACATTATGATACATGGAAATCACATTGTTGGAGCTCATACAACATTGATAAACCAACTGATCAATTTCATACTTGACAAGTTTGATATTGGCTGAATTCTTGCGAGGACACTTGATAAGAACGTTATTGAAACGTTTAAAGGAATAAAATGTTGGCGAAGTTGTCATTGACGTAGGAGCTGGCGAGTCGATATTTCTTTGACTACCCTCCCTGATGCTTGAGAACTTGATAAAAACATTATACTTCTTCATTATAGATTGGATAATAGAACCACCATTTCCAATGATTGATTTATGGAAGACTTCAGGGATGTTGAATCTCAACTCCGAAGGCATTTCCATCTCAAGAAGTTCCAAGCCATTCAACAACACTGATAAACTTATTCCCTCTGAGATTTCAAAGTCAATATAAAAGTTGAAACCATTAAATGGTTTGAATTGAATAGTTGGGAGCTGGTTCAATTGGTTTAAAACTTTGATCAACTTTCCATTCTTTTTACCACTTATGAAATCCCGCTGGTCGTGGTTTAATTCAAATCTGAGTCTTATTGATTTGAAGTTAATTGAAGACGACGATAACGAAAACAAAAGTTGTTTGATTTCCTTATCGCTTCCTGTTATGTTATAGCCGCAGTCTGTGGAGGTGATAATGCAAGATTTTCTTGATTGAATAAGTTGAACAGGGAGAGATGTTGATGTATGTGTATGGGAAAAATGTGGGTTTGCATGGGATCCTGAATATTCATCTTGAATTTGGATTGAGTAGAAACTTGTACTCAACAAATTCAAATCATAAATTGCATCATTTATCGCTTCAAGGGTGCACCCTTGAACAGTAACCTTCGCCTCTTCTCCGAGACTCGGAAATTGGATGAAAACTCCGTATTTAAACATGATCTTGATAATATCTTGTTGGTTATTTAAGATCATGGAAGTGATCTTCATTGGGTCAATTTCAACATCATTTACGATAATCTGTTGTTTCTTGATTAATTTCATCAAAATCGACTTGGTTAAAAGAATTTCAGGAATCGATTTGGAAGTTATGTAGATTTTGGAATCCTTTGTGTTTGCAACATGGTTTGAATTGAATAGGTTTGGTAAGAGATCTGGAATGTACATTTTTGAGCAAGATTGATTTGAAATTTGATTGAAATTGAAAAAGTCCACTCCTCCAGCTAATGGAATCATGGAGAGCTCGATATCGATGGCATCCAAATACTCATTATTCAAAAGTGTAGCTATCAAGATTTTGATCAAAGATTCAACGAGACCGATATTATCTTGATTTCCGATCATGTGAATAAAGTACGATGGCGAAATTGGGTATGATGAAGAAGGCGGAGATGATTCTGAAGAGAGTCCAGATGAAGAAGATCTAGATGATGTTGATATATATGTGGATGTTCCTTTTTCCATTCCGTCCAACTTTTTGTTATTAATTATGAATTCAACTCCATACTGATTCGATAATTTCAATAATTGATTTGTGAGTGTTTCATTGATTTTCAAAAACTCTTCTTCCCTGATAAGAACCGACTTATATTTGATTTGGTTATAGGTTTGTAAAATGTCCATTTTTGACTGGTTAACAAAGTCCTGAGTTCCCTCAATTGAAACCGTCATCAACAGACTATTTGCGATCAAACTAATATGATTAATGGGCAAGACTTCGTTATGGTTGATTTGAGCAATTTTTTCATTCAATGGCTTCAAATTGTCAACCATTCTGTAAGAGCGAGTTTGTTCACGAAACTCTGTCCATAATCCATAGTTAGTTTCGTAAAACGTTGATATTTGGGGGTCAGATTTTGGATCAATGAGGAACGTATATTCCAAGTTGATTGTGAAAGACATGGTATAATTAGCGAGACTCAAGTGATGAGAGTTGGGGAATGACTAAATATAAATTGTTATACTCTGTAGAAAAGATAGTAGTGATTATTTGATCGAAACTGTTGTAGAGAAGGTCAAAGATCCACTAATTTAAAATGTAATTCTGATTCTGATACTGACTTGCTGTTCTGATTCTGATTTTGATTCTTCTTCTTCTGACTTGTGACTTGCTGTTTCTGTATATAACTAACTGGTTGATCTACCTGTAGATTTTATGGTTTGTTATATGGAATTCGGATAATTTGATAATTCTGATGGTGGCCCTTACAATATCTAGGAATCCCGCAGACTATATATTGACCTTATAAAGAACGCATTGGGAAATATTAGCGTAAATTGTTTGCATCGATTTGTGCTGTGGGTGTTCTATTTGTTTATGATTGAGATGGATCGAGTAATTGATGGAATTCTGTATTTTCCCTATTGGGATATTTATTCTGAGTATTGCGGTGTGGATGTAGATATGTTGAAGTATGTGTTGCGGTGTGGATGTGTTTCTTGAACATATATTGGATTAGGTATTTATTGGTATTTATGGGTATTTACATATCCAACGGTCCTTAGTACTAATTTTTGTTATGTTTGACAGATCAGTGCATGACAAATATTGCTATTAATTGAATATAATACCCTTACAGCTAGCGAAATTAGCGAGATTCTACTAGATATGGTCATAAAGTAGATGTATAATACTTTTGATATAATAAATAATCAAGTAACAAAGAGCTGCTTGAGGTGGAGAAGAAGAAGGTCACTATAGCGAGCCACAGATAGATAAAAAAATGTACTCGTTAAACTGGGTTTGAAAAACCAAGAGTTTGATAAGTTGGCATCAGTAGTTCAGTAGTTCAGCAGTGTTTGGTGATTTAGTAGTCTAGTAATTTAATAGTTTAGTGATTTAGTTGCTGTACAATAACATTTTGAAATCCAAACTTTACTGTCAGTCGTCAGCAGTCCTTAGCAACTAGCAACTAGCATTATGTCATTAACTATACTCATTATAGTAACCGATCATAGTTCACTGAAGTAACTTGTTTCACTTATAATTCCTTAAAGTTCACTAAAGAAACTTTTTATCACCATAGTTACTTATTCTAAACCTTAAAGTTCACTAACGTGAACTTTAAATTCACAATCTTTTGGTATCCCAAACATAAACCATTTCATCCCATCCAGTCGACGCTGCCCATCCTGGCTCTCCCCATAAACTGTAATCACATCCAATGACAAATTCTTTATGCTTTCCCATTATTCCTTTGCATCCACCGTTATTTGCATTAAGAAACCTAGCACGTTCTCCAGATTCGTCGATCCATACTCGTGAAGTCATATCGTATGAAGTACTGATCATTTCTTGTCCATTATGTGGAGACCATTGAATCTTTCTTACTGCAAACTCGTGTCCCAACAATTCGTTCATCGGCGTTGGTCCACGCGTATTGTATGAAGGCATATTGGTAGACTGGTCTATTTTGGTAATCATACGTAAATCCCATATTCTAATCGACTTGTCCGTACCTGCAGAAGCAACGATGGTTGGCTTATACTTGTTCCAGTCACATGATAACGCCTCCAATCCGCCATGGGCGATATAGTCCATCTGTAAAGGGCGTGGTTGTCGAATATCCCAGATTTGTACGTGTGATGAACCATTACAACTTATTATTGTAGACGGTGAATGAGGAGAAAAGGCGGCGTTGTAGATACAATTTGCGGTATTAGATTGATGTTGCGGCTGGTGAGATAATGGTGGGTTGACCGCAGACGATGTTCTGGTGGTGTAGTCTGTGCTTCCTGGGTTTAACGTAAGCAACGATTCATTCCGTTGCGGTGACCATACTTTCATTGAACCGTCCCAACTTGCCGACACAAAAGACGATTTATCCACCAAATTCCAGTTGATGGAAAATACTTCTCGTGTATGTTCCTTCCAGTTCATCACCGGAAACTCTCCCACGGTCATATCAAAGAGTTTTATGGATCCGTCCCCACTGGCAACAGTGACTTGATTCTCGTGGATCTCACTCCAGGCAACATCAAAAAGTCCGTCCTGAGTTTCCCATGATATTTGGTTGGATATCGATCCGTTGGGCTCGATATTTAAAATGTATAGTCTCCCGTTTCCCACCAATCCATAATTGGCTGCCGTGGCCACGGCTATTTTGCTGTCGAAGAATGGAGAATATTGGATCCCATAGCCATTGTAGCCTTGGGTTCTGTATGATAACATATTTGGTTGTTGTGAAACACAATCTGGACTCCCTCTAATAGTTACCGATAACCTGAGTCCCGTAGCTTATTGTTCGTGGGGGATCAATTTATCTTAAGTCCTAAAACCTGGAGAATTTTTACCTCCATTTTTATATACAGGTTTGTCGGTTGATAAGGAGGTTGCAAAAGCTCTAGAGTAGACAAACAGGAGCGAAGCGATGGTTTTTCTGACTCGGCAGCTGATAACTATTCCTGAAGAGTACACAAACAGTCGCTTTTCTCCAATTTCGAATCTTTGCTCTAGTTTTGAATGGCTGAGATAATTTTGTGGGGTGAAATTTGGTTTCTCTAGATATGTGAGCTCTGGAGTATTCACTTATTAAATAACGGCAAATACTTCGCTACGTTCAGTATCCACTGCGCTCAGTATCCCTAGTACTAATATCGGCATCTTAGGCATTTATATCTGGAGTGTTAGGATCTACAATCTTTGGATCTGTATATGTATTCATTCTATGAGTGTCTACTAGGATACCATTGAAAGGAATTAAAAGAAGTAATGATGTGAAAAGTCAATGATGATCAAGAAGGCTTGAAAATATTGATTATCAACACTTTTAGGCACCTTTGGGAAGCTTTTAGGCAAGAATTAAGAAGTTTTTAGGCACTTTTGAGGGAAGAATTTAATTGTGAGCAGCCTTTGGGCAGCATTTTGAAGTCCTGCCCTAAGAAGACAATAATTCAAGAAGGCTTGATTTGAAGTAGCTCGAAATTAAAGAACTTTTTCACTAAGTAGCTTTTTCAACTTGTTCTTGATTATACATCAAGCTCAGAACAATCAACAATCTTGAGAAGTGGCCAGTACTTTTCATCGATTTCACTCTTGTCCATTAAACCAAATTGGATGAAATCACCAAGAATAAGAGCCACCTTTTGTTGTGCATACTTGAGGTAGTCGAAATCGTCATCGGTCGAAGTGATATCTTCCTCGATAAGAGCATCTTCTTCTAAGGTGAACGTGTCTAATGCGGTTGTGATAGTGTAGGTACTTTCAATACCAGGCTCGGAAGATTCCTTTCCAGAAAGGTTTGGAGAAGCGATCTTTACAGGGCCACTTTGAATCAAGCCCCAAAGACTCCAAAAGATTTGGACAGTGGATCTCCAGTAAGTACATTCGTTGTACAATTTTTTGATTTCGTATTCGATCAATTCGCTGGCGTTGGACTCTGAAAGTGCTGGTGGCAGTTTGGTCTTGAGGTTGGACGAAGGGTACTGGAAGTCATATTCAACGTATGACTTAATCATGTTCAAACGTTGCTTTTTAGACGGAAAGTTTTGTTCGTGAATTTTGTAAGATTCGGTTGGATGGTGGTAATCAGACATCCATTCTGAGAAATGGTTGGCCAAATCATAGGCAGGGAAATTTGGGCCAGAGTACTCAAAGTCAATTACCACCATGTTGCTATCTTTCTTGTTGGAAGTTGACTTTATATCTGCTTGGTTATCTTGAGCAAGCGACGCAGAAGATCCGGCAGGAGTGTTGGGGGTTGTATCAACAATGATCTCAGTAGCATCGAAGGTTTCATTCAATAACAAATTTCCATATTGAGTATCGTTATGACAAAACTTGAAGTTGGACGAGAAGCTTTCCGAGTCGTACTTTTGGAAAAGCCAAGTTCTGTACTTTTTAATCAATTCTTTAAGACGTGGAAATTCGACAAGGAATACTTCTTTAGTGTCTAAATTGTTCTTTTCATAGTTCGGCAAGAAATCTTTCTGCAAAATATCCAACCACTTGTTGATCAACTTCCATGACATTGGGAGTGACGAGATTCTGTCGTCAAGATCCAATTCAATACGATAATGCAAATCTTTCATTCTTCTTGCCAACATTTGCGACAAGACCTCGTCTCTAATCTGGTCCTTATTCAAAGTAATAAAGCCTTCCAAAAACTGTTCAAATCTTCCATTGGTGAAGATTCCCAATAATCTCGGACCAATCCGTTTTTGCGATAACTTGATCAAAATGGCCAATTCTGACTCACGGTCAATGATCGAGTCGACATTCTTACCATAGATACGTAAAAGCAATGCAGGCAACTTCAAGTTTTGATGAGGGTCATAATACTCAAGCTTGTAAATGGAATTAGTCAAGGCTCCCGAGATTCTGTTGATAACCAAGTTGCTCATGGTCAATTGACGTTTATGCCACTTGCTGACTTTAAGAGCCTTGATCAATGTAATTAAATCCTGCTTGAAAAAATCTAAGGGTAAAGAGTTATCTAAGACTGCCTGAGTCGTTGGAATCGATTTTTCATGGTCAACTGTTGTTGGGGTAATGGTTAATTTATTCAACGAAGTTCCAGAAAGGGACCGTTTTCCGATGGACGGTCTTCTAGTCGAACTTGTCGATCTAGAATTCGCCGTAGAGTTCCTGGTTCTAGAAGACGATCTAGATCTAAACAGGTTAGACGAATGTATATTAGCAGGTGTTATTTCCATATTCTCGACGTCGCTTGCACTGTTATTGCCCCTAATCAGTTTTTGATAAGATTAGTTTTTAAACTAATGTCGCGTGCTCTTTACAAAAAAAGACATTGCGACATTCCAAACTCCGAGACATTTATGGTTATGAGATGTGATTCGTGGCAATAAACTGATTCACGAATATATTTTCGTCTAACCCAAAGATCATACTATTCATTCTTACACTATGGGTATCTTGGGATTTGTCTCTGCGGCAGGATGTGTCTCTTTGGTAGTTACGTATCAATTGTACCATAAGAAGGCTAAGGAATTGGAAGAAATGTCGCTGAAATTCACTGAAAAGATTGATGATTTGCAAAACAAGTTGAAGACAAAAGCTGACGAAGTCCATAAAATTAAGGAAGATTCTAACAGAAATAAGTTAATTGGTGATGAGAGTCATAAGGCTCAAGTCAAGACTTTACTGGACAAAATTCAGACCCTTACATTGTTGCATAAGTCTGTCTCTACTGGCAAATCATCAGCAGACGAAGACAACAAGAAGTTGGCATTGGAGGTCGAAGATTTGAAGAGCCAGTTGGCTCAATTGAAGCTTCAGGTATCACTGTTGGAGTCTGATAAGAAGAAAATTCAACAGGACTCTGAATTCAGCTTGGCCAGTGGGATTGAAAAGGTTATCGCAGAGAAAGGCTTAGAGATTGATAACTTGAAGGACGAGATTCTTGCATTCCAACGTGAAAAAGAAATGCTTGATAAGGTGTATCGTGAATTACAACAATCGAGTCTTTTAAAAACCCAAGAACACAAGGCAGAATCCACGAAATTCGAAGAACAAATTAAAGAATTAGAAGCCAAAGTCGAGGATTTTGTTAAGTCAGATGGTGATTTTAAAGCTCAAATTGGTCAATTGAAAGATCAATTAAAAGATGCTGCATCCAAAGCGAATGCACAAATCTTGGAACTAACCGAAAAAGTTGACGAAAAGAAAAAGGAGATTGAAACTTTAAGATCTGAAAAAGATAACCAAATTGAAGCTTTAAGATCTGAAAAAGATAACCAAATTGAAGCTTTAAGATCTGAAAAAGATAACCAAATTGAAGCTTTAAGATCTGAAAATGAAAAGAGCATTGAAAACTTGATTTCTGAACATAGAAAGGAGCTTGAAAACTTGTCTTTTGAAAGTAAAGAAGAACTTGAAAAGATCTCCTCAGAAAGGGACAATCAGAGCAAAAAGTTGGCTGAAAAGGAGGAACAAATCGAAAAATTATCATCTAGAGCAAAGGTTGCGGAACAATCAGTATCAGAAAAGATCAGCAATCTTGAAAAATTAAGCGAAGAAATCAAGACTTTAAGTTCTACTAGCAGTGCCCTTCAAGAATCGTCTGCATCAAAAGAAAAGGAACTTTCAGAACTATTAGATAATAAGAATACGGAGATTGAGTCGTTGAAAGAACAACAAAAAGATGAAATTAAAGAGTTAGACACAAAGAACAAACAGATTGAATCGATAAATGCTCAGCAAAAGAAAGAAATTAATGAGTTGACTCTTCAAAGCGAAGAACTTGAAAAATCCAAGACTGCTGTTGCTGAAAAAGATATTGTGATAGAAAAGTTGACTAGTGAGTTAGATTCAGGTAAACATTTGATTGTTGAAAAGTCAAGAATGGTTGAAGAATTAACTTCTGAGAAGTCAAAAGTTATTGAAGAATTAAACTCTGAAAAGTCAAAGATTGAAGAGTTAACTACCGAGAAGTCGAAGATCGTTGAAGAATTAAACTCTAAAAAGTCTAAAATTGAAGAATTAGGTTCAGAAAACTCGAAGGTTATTGAACAATTAAACTCTAAAGAGTCGAAGATTGAAGAATTAACTACCGAGAAGTCAAAGATCGTTGAAGAATTAAACTCTAAAAATTCTAAAATTGAAGAATTAAGTTCAGAAAACTCGAAGGCTATTGAACAATTAAACTCTAAAGAGTCGAAGATTGAAGAATTAACTACCGAGAAGTCAAAGATCTTTGAAGAACTAAACTCCGGAAAGTCAAAGATTAACGAATTATCTTCAGAAAACTCGAAGATCGTAGAAGAATTAAACTCTAAAAAGTCAAAGATTGACAAATTAACTTCTGAAAAGTCAAAGATCGTTGAAGAATTAAACTCTGAAAAGTCAAAAGTACTTGAACTTGCTCTGAAATCAAATGAAATTAAAGAGTTGACTTCTAAAAATTCAGAATTAAAAGAATTAATTCAACAAAACAAAGAGAAAGTCAAGCAAGTGCAAGCTGAAACATTAATCTCTCAAGAAAGAGTTAAAAAATTGACTTCTCAAGTCGAAAAGATCACTTCAGATCACGATCAAGCTCAAAAAGAGGCCAAAAAGTTGCAAGAAGAAAATGAAACTTTGAAAACTGAGATTGAAAAGTTACAAACTAATGAAGAATGAAGAACTCACATAAGTAAACATTAAGAACTCAAGAACAGCTGAAGGTAACGATGGAGATTTGACCCATCACAAACAAAAGAGTTGAAGAATTAGAAAGATGAAGGATTATCAATTGGGCCTGAGTTGAAGAATTGTCAATCGAAAGAGTTAAAGAATTGATGGCACCAAATAGAGTAAATTACCTGGATCTTGTGGATACTCCCGCGTTGAGTCTCGCCAATATAACATATAGCATATAGCTTCACCAATATATAGAAGTATCATCAAATCTATAGGAATAAGACTCTTATAAAAGATTACGAACTCCCACGCTGGATATGTAGACACTGAGTTTCTATAATGACTATATTTGTCTCCATACAGACGTTATTAGTCACTTCTCCTTAATACATTACATAATCCATCCTGATGTTGAATCTCCACATATTTAAAGGTACTTTCTTATATATGTAATTTGCTATATGCAGTACACGAACATTTGTAGATTCAGCTAGAGGAATATTGACCAAAATGCCTCTACCAACTAAGTTGACATCTGGACTAACCTATATTGCCCCACTGTATATTATACTGATTTACGGCATTATTTAGCAGTAATCACCCACAATATTCAAGATGGGTTTGAGATTACGTAATCATATTCCAAGATTTCATTCCATATCCCTGAAGGCTGAGGGCAGTGACGAATTAAAAATCATAAATTTTTGTCCCCAGCAAATGAATTCTTGTCCCCACTAATAAAATAAATGAACACTTTGCTATCCATCGTCTATGCTTAAAGCTCACGTCGTATCATTGGGATACGATACGTTGAGACTTATTAGATAACCTCACAAGGTGGGAGCTCTCTGGTGGTTCTTTGTTGGAAGTTCTCTGGTGGAAGTTCTCTGGTGGAAGTTCTCTGGTGGAAGTTCTCTGGTGGAAGTTCTCTGGTGGAAGTTCTCTGGTGGAAGTTCTCTGGCGGGAGCTCTCTCAGCCAGGAATCTTTTCTTAGGATTGTACACATTTCTCACCTCATGGTTATCACAACTATTTCATTGCTTCACCACAGAGATATCAAACACGTGACTTTCTATATATCGTTATCAAGACTCCTGATTAGTCCCCCCACTCTTCCTCATTGGTACTCCACAATACCTCATTGGGCCTTTTTCTAGTCCTCTAGATATCGTAATATTTCCGTTTCAAGGGCTCGTTGCATTCCACGCCACGATTCACTACATACAGGTTTTGTATACCTTTGATGAATTTACAACACATTTTAGCTCTGGTTATGATCGTTTATGTAATTAAAGGGACTGTTTGAGAAGAAACTTACTGGGAGCAAATGTTCTATTTGTCCGCGCACGACTTCATCATATAGTTTACAAATATATTACAGCACTCCATTACCCCTTAAACAACGAACACATAAATAACATTCTTTTTATAGGACATTCCGGATTTGCAGTATATCTAACCGACATTTGCCGTTTCTGTTCGCTCCACAATTAGCCTCTTTTTTCAACAAAATCGTCTCCCGGTATTTTTGTTTTGTTGCTATTCCTGGAGTGTATCATAACAGTATTTGCCAGACGGTGTTTCTGAAGTATTTTTGAAAAATCTTCACTAGAGAACTGAGATATTCATCACTGAGATATTCAACATAGAACTCAGACTTTGATAACTTTATATTTCAAACAAGCAGCTTGTGACTCGTATTGAAGGTGAAATTGTATCGGTGTCCAGATCAAATCCGCAAAATCTCAGTAATTCTTGAAGTTATCACATTTTCACTGCTTATTTGTTATCTAGTAACTCGAGGACATATTCGTTGTAATACTGGTTTGTTGCAGTGTTTCAAAATAGTATCTTCGGCATATACTTATAACTTCCCAGTTTTTCCATTTAACCAGTTTTTATGTCATTTGAACTTTAATCAAGTCCAAACCTTACTATCGCTTATTCGGGACCTATTCTAGAAGAATAATTATTTGTTGATTATGGCAAAAGTCCTTACCAAGGTTGCCAGCATTAGACGAAAAACTACCAGTTCAAATGATTCCTCGAGCAAGCTTGAGCTTTTTAATTTGGAGCAAAAGTTTCTTACACCTTCCAACGTAAATTCAACCCGAAATAACACCAAAGATACTACCAAAGATAATGCCAAAGATAATACAACTACAAATAAGACAACTGCAAATCTCTCATCCAATACCTCATCCAATAGTTTATCCAATAACTTAACCCCTTCACCTCCATTACCAGCATTTCTGCCGGCATCCCACCAATCTAGTCTTCGGTCAAAGTCGTCTACAGGCTCTCCATCCCTTACGAAAGCTCCTCCCGCTAACCATGAAAATGATAAGCTAATAAAAAGCCTTCTTAAGCAGTACAAAAGATTGGAAGTTCAACTCAATCGTTTTAATTCCAAGAAATACAATAATAGTAAGAACAGTGGGATTTTAAAGTCCAATATTCTCAGAACTTCGCTTCTTCCGTTCCTCAGAAATGCCCGTCCTCTCCAAAAATACTTTGACAAAAACTCAAAGGTTTACAAGAGTCTTATAAGCGTCATTACCGCCATTTTGCTCAAATGGTGGAGTTCACTCTTGGGTAATTTGAAAACGAATGTTGTCACATCCACTAACCCTATTAGTTCACCACATCTACCCCAGCTGGCATCTTACCCCATCACTTACTCCCCTATACCAGCAGCAGACCGAAACGCCTATTTGGAATCTATATCCCGTATAGTTGCCCGAGATGATTGGAATTGGAACTTGGTAGACAAAGACTTTCATAGACAATTCACCACCCTCCTCACTTTCACTCTAGACTACTGTGTCGACAAAATGACTACCCTCAAATCTTTATCCCTTTCCATATCTGCATTCATCGGTAAAATCTTTGCCGTCTCATTCTTTAATCTTCCCAACGTGAGCAATGCACTCTTGTTCTTGCTCAACGTTAAACATTCAATGTTCGAGTCCACTCTTAACATCATTGCATCGTCGAATACTAAGACTGATAAACTTATTCTCGACACTCTTCGCTCCAGCTTCCCCAGCCATTTACATCATCTTATTGACTTTAGGGGTATCAAATTTCCCCCTCTGCAACAAACATACTTCTTGAACTGTGTGCCTCCTCCAAAACACGCTGTTGATGGGATTAAAGATCCCAATGGAAGCTGGGTTAGAAGATGGTGTAACTGTGATTCCAATGTCTTCAACTCCTTTTTTAGACATTACGTGAATATTCTTCAGGAAACCTTGGCCAACTCTAGTGAAATTATAGATGCTAAATCTCAGCTGTCTCTTTTGTTGAGTAGTCCTGGGTTTACTGTAATTTTTTCACATGTATTCCAGATCTTCCAAGTCTCAATCACAAGAATCTGCAGCAGTCAATCTTCCAAATTTCAGCAACCTCCAAATGCCTATAGCCCATCGCCTTTTTCAACAGGATCCGACAACAATGAAGGTAAGCAGTCTATACAAACGTCGAATAATGGACAGCCCATCCAATCTTCAGCACCACCAGACTCTACTATGAATATCAAACAAGCAGATATATATTACAACTCAATTATCAAGATCTTTAAAAGCTTGAGAGATATCACATATTCCTCTTCATTAAAAACAAATAATAACTCTATCGATATTGTGGCTACTGCGTTAATCAAGTTTGTCGACGAGTCGTTGGGTTCTGTTGCTAAAGATACAAACGTATATGACTACAATCGCAACAGTTTGGTGTTGAATATCGTATATGAGTTTATCAACCATGTTCAAAACAATATCAATATATCAAACGTCGTTAACTGGGAGTTTTGGATTAGCTGCAATTTCATGATGCTTAACTCTACTGACCACATCCAAATTCTCTTGAAGAACTTGGCGTTCCTCTTCAATGTTTGGGACATGATCCCGGAAAGCTTGTCTCACTTTAGGTCCTTGGACTCCCCACTTGATCAAAGTACAGACCTTCCTTCTCATTATAGATGGCTCACGAACTTGGATGACAGTTTTAAGTTGAATTTTATCAACTGGTTGGTTTCTAATGAAGTGTTTGAACGGTTTTTAATTCATTGGAATCCTATTGTAAGATCGTATTACTTGCGTTTCTTGATTTGGAGGATTATAGGAATCAATAATTACCAGTCGTCAATTCTGATTAAGATCACCAGAAAAGTTCAACACAAAATTGACAAATCTTTTGATCTCTTGCATAGATTTACCGTGTTCAACAATCAGAATGGTGTCGGACCGCTAAATTTCAAACCTGACAACCCGTTGGTCAATAGGAAACTCTGCATCTTGCCCTTCAACTCCAAAGATGACGGAGCAAGTTTTCAAAAAGACGAAAATGGCCAAAGTTTCATTCCTGCAACTCCCATTAAATCAAGTGAGCTTCGTAAGACACATTCGTATGAAGTGTTTGATGAGGCGATATACTCGTGTTCGTCATTGCCTATTGGACCTACTAACGACAGCGACGATACTCTTGATATTAGCAAAGATGACGTGAATGAACTTCTGTTTGTCAAGATCGACAATTCCAGCACGTCGTCTTCCAAATCGATTGTGAGTTCGTTAGGCAAGTTATTCAGGTATTTATCAACTGAAGATCCTGAACCAGTTGCAGTCGTGGGTAAATCACGTGGAAACGAGCTGCCTCAATCTAAAGAGTCCAACAAGAACGGTATTAATGACAGGTCGTTCAAGTATAAACGGAACTCTGTTTCGTTGACATCGTTGTCTACAACATATTCGTCGCTAAAGTCACGATCGTCGAGTCCAAGTCTACTGTCGTTCAACTCAATTCCCACATCAATCACAGAATCTGCGTCGTCGTCGATCAAATCTGATTCAGATTCCACCTCCAGCAGCGTCCAAACCATTGAGTTGCTTAATAGAAACAAGGACACTTCCAACAGCCAGCCACCTGAATTTTTCAAACTTCCACCAGAAATTGTCCGTCCCATCTACAAATTTGATATTGTGATTGACCATGAATCCATGGGAGAAAAGTTCAACTTGATTCACCACAAGAATTACTTGATGAACCAGAAACGTGGTTCAACACAATCGCGTGCAAGAAAGGTGAGTTACTTCCCGTTACAACCCAGGATTCCGTTGATATCGATATTTGTCAATTCTGATGCCCACAACACCTTCTACATCAACGACGAAGAAGGATTGTACATTGAAAACTTCCCTGAAGACGTCGACAACGCCAGCCACGACACACGGGCCGCAAATCATCATGAACTCGAAATCCACGAATTATTCAGTGACTTGAACGATTTGCACCGCAACACCCGAGGCCATAATTTGATCAAGATGACAAATTTGGGCCGTAGCATGAATGAAATGAACCTCATGATCGATGAGTTCAAGAACTTCTTGAACCGCAGAATCGAGATCGACCAGTTCTTCCAGGATTTCTCCAGCACTCCAAACTACAACGAATTCGATTACTTTAAGAAGATCATTCCGTTCTTGGCTGTTGATTGTTCTAATGAAGCAAAACTAATCAATGCTAGTTAGCATATAAATACCTTTTAAATACTATATAAATACTAAAGTAGAAGTTTACTAGGCTAAATATATAATAAGAACGTTACTTTGGAATTTATAATACTACAATCACAAATTGATCCTCGGGTATTATGTTATATGAGGAAAGATTATTTACCTTTGGATCAATTAGTCTTAATGAATTTAATAAAACTCATCAATAATATAAAACAGAAAAATAATTAAAAAATTACTTACAAAATAATTTTTGAAAATAATAAGAACTAATTGTGATCTTTTTATTTATAATGTTAATAGTATAGTTTATTAGACCCTATCTCTATAACATTAGGTACTTGAGTATTAACTATGATTTACTACTAGATTCTTTATCAATGGTTGTTATCAGTAAATAGTGTAATCATAACCATTCAACTTCTGGTCGCTAACTATCTGTTTGTATTTCACTGCTTAGGAAGGAATGATAGGATAGTGTTCGCCTATTACTAGCAGAAAACCGTTACATTAGCCACCAGAGTAGTCTTAGTCTGATCACTACTTGATATTATAACTATATGGAGGCTATTTGGTGGTATTCTCTTCTGTAACTCTCTCATAAGAACTGTCAACTACGTTGCGGTATGGATCTTTCTCATGGAATACATGAAATTTGCACCCAAATTCACAGATTTCCAGATACAAGTTATGACGGGATTATGATGAGATGCTAACTGGTGATTAACCAATTCAAAAATGTCCAGCCAAAGAATACTATTCTGATACAACATCAGATGAATAAATGAATAAATTGTTGAATTATCCAGAAGTATATATCATTTCTGGTCAGAATATTTGAGTAAAAATAATTGAGTCTCGAAGAATATCTGAATTTCGAAAACTCACTGATATTCTTGGAGAACAAACCAACAGTAGAACTGTCTGATCTTTCTTGTCTGGTCTTAAAACTGCCTGGGCTTAAATTTTCTGATCTTAAACTGTCTGCTTCTCACAACTCTCTCTAATTCTTAGAATCTCATTCTATTGAGATGAATTACCTAGATTATAATAGTTAGAGCAACCCCTAATTATAGGGTTATGTTTTGCAATTCAATTATAAGCATCCAGGTCTTGTGAGTTTTTAAATGTTTAATTTAGATTCTTATTTGAAGGTAATATATTGATATTAGAAGATTTAACCTCGAAACGGTAAACTATATGATTTATATTATATTTTAAGAGTAGTAAATTAAGAACAACACTCGCTACGCTCATGTTGTTCTGACTGCGCTCATGCTGTTCTCACTACGCTCATATTATTCTCATTCTTTTTCAAGTTTTATATATTGCTCAGATTCCTCCTCGCTGAACAATATATACGAACTCATAAGAACACATACAAACGAACTTATAAACCAAAGCATTGCCACGCCGAGAACATAGCAGAAATAAAAGTGTTCCACCAAGTAATATCTAAAGCCAGTAAACTTTACTTGGAATTGGAGGTATGTGTCGTCATCGTTCGTTTTGAAGAAATTAGCTCCCTCGAAAATGACTTTTATTTTGCGTATATCGCCAGTCAAGGCCCCACCCTTCAGAATCAATTTTCGCAAATTGAATTTGATGGACCTGTTAATGTCGACAATGGCAGGAGGGACCCAGAATCGTAAGTTGAAGGGAACGAGCCGGTTGTTGGAGTGGTGGATGTAGCGAGAATCACAGTCTAAAATGAACGAGCTCACGAGCAAGTCTCGTTCCGCGCCATTTACCTTGACGATCTTGTATGGGATCTTGAACACCGCGCCATTTTTCTGGACATCACAGAAGATATCCAAGTGCAAGTTCCACTCGTAGTGAAGCAACTTATCAAATTTGTAGGGATGATCGCTCCAGAATTGACTGAGGTCGAGTATAGTGGAGCCTGGGTCTTCGAAAGACCGAGTAATAGTTGGGTTTAATGGGATCCTCGGCGACCCTTGGGGAATCAATGAGTTATAAAATTTCATATACGAAAGATTTGCGAGTGGTAGGAGTACCATTAGGAGGGCGACGCCTAGCGAGAAGATATAGAGCCAGCTCCTAGTAATTGCTAGTGGTACAGCGAGCGAGAACCGGTCTCTGAACTTGTAAGTAATAAATCCCAACATCAACAATATTAGCATCCCATAAGAATGTGGTGGATTTGTAAATCATTTGTTTACATTTGTATGGTTCTGAGAGAAATGAGGATTAGAGAGAAACGTGAGAAGTAGTGAGAAATAGTGAGGGTTAATGGGGATTAGTGAGAAATGGTAAGGAGTATTGTGTGAGGATTAGAGCGGATTAATTAGGATTAATGAGAAATAGTGAGTATTAGTGAGGATTAATGTGAGAATTAGTAAAATTAGAGAAATTTAGAGAAGAAGGATTATAGAACTGTAACTACCCCCCACCCACCCCTCAAATTTTCAAATTTTCCAAGTCTGTTAGTATAATATTTGATGTTCTAAAGACAAGAAATAATTTAATTACAATAACTCTTGTATCTCCACTAATAAATACTTGATCCTCACTAATGTCCACTAATAAATACTTGATCCTCACTAATGTCCACTAACAAATGTCTACTAGATACTTGGTTTCCACTAATCTACACTAACAAATCAATACGCGACACACTCCAAATATATCGATCTCATTATCTCAAAATGAGCTCCCTAGAAGACTCTCAGATTTATACAAAGTTCAGTCTAATAGACCCCATAACCGTCGTAAATACTTTACCTTCAACTTTAGGTACCAGATCACGTGTAAATATCCACATTCACTATTCAATTCTAGTCTAATTCACGTACTGAGCGGAGCAAATATATGGTCGTGAGAGAGACGAATTCTCAAACAAGATTATGTAACCCAAAGTCCCAAGTTGAATATTGTGGGTAGATAGTTGTTAAAATTACAGAGAGTTTGTATTTGATATAGAGGGGGTTCTTTGAGTTCGTCTATATGATAATTCGGTTACTAGAGGCAATTTTGGTTAATATTTCACTGGCTGAATGTATTGAGGTACGTGTCCTGTATATAAACATCGCTTATAAAACTCTTTAACCTTCAAATATCGAAGATTTATGACCAAGTATTCAATAAGTCACTAATTCTCGCTAATATTCACTTAGAATCACTTAAAATCACCAAGTATTCACTAATATCAAATACCACGCTACTCTCTGTATTTCTCAGTATCGATATCTCTTCTAATTCACAAATACCTCGCTACGCACAGTATTTGTCCTAACTTTTCAGAACTTGTCACTTAACTATACATAGAGATGAGAAGCAATATCGTTTGAACGAAAGTATTAATAAAACAGAAAATAAAGTGATGTAATAATAAACATAATGAATAAAATGTATTCATTTCTAATGGTGGTTGATGGACAGCGATGAAGATCAGGGAAATGTGGTTCCGTAGACACCCACAGTGAGAATAGAATTATCGGTGAGAGCCCATAATTCTATCCCAGAATCCTCCTGATCATCATGCTTCATAGAGATACCTAAAATACCCGAAAACTCAAGAATTTCATTGACGAACTCGTGAAGAATATCTGAATATATCTTTGAATTCTTACGATATCGTAAGATTCTCAGATAAACTTCATACCGTCAGTATTTTCAGAATCAGAGAGTTAGAGAGTTAGAGACCTCTAATATTCTTAGTATCATAAAGAGCCCTCTAATATCCTCAGTATCATATATAACAAGAGCCCTCTGATTTCTCAGGAATCTCATTCTATTATCTCTCCTAATGAGTGGTGTGACCCCTATGATACTTCAACCCATTAAGATTCTTATATCTCTTACCACAAACCTCACATCGATACGGCTTGTCCTTCTCCATGCCTGCACCATCCAAATATGGAGTGTTTGATTCAGGATCAATAATGGAAATTGTCCCGTCGGGATTTTCTTTCAAGGTTTGGCCCTGGTGGCCATGAAGACGATGGTATTTCAAACCGTTCTGGTTCTTGTACGTCTTTTCACAGCCAATCACGGGACATTTGTATGGCTTGTGCTCGTCGTTTTCCATCACGTACAAATGACGGGCTGGATCGTCAATGTACATCGAGTCCTCGTCCTCGGTTTGCATGGGGGTGTTTGATCTTGGCGAGTTGATATGTGGAGACTGTTGTTGTGATTGTTGAGGGTGATGATGTGTTTGGTGAGGAGGAATAGAAGTCGGGTGGTTTTGGTTTTGTTGCATGTGTTGGTTTTGGTTTTGGTTAAACTGGTTCGGTATTGGTGCATGCGATGGTATAGGCGAGGCTTGATTGATGGTTTGTTGTTGGATGTTGTAGTGGTTTTTATGCAAATTGAGATTGGGGTTGGATACATGTTGTTGGGGCTGGTTTTGTATTTGGTTGGTGTTGATCTGTTGGGGAGGGTCAGAATGCTGGTTGTTCTGGAACTGATTGTGGCCGTTGTTCAAAAACACATCGGTGGTCGACACAGTTTCCATAACGTTGTGCATGTTGCTGAAGTTGTTGTTTCTAGCATTGTTTAACAAATGGTTGTTGTCGGTGGGAGGCGAAGGGCTGATGTGGGCTTCTTCGTAATGTCGCAAAAGATCGTGGAGGGTCGGTAAAAGCTCTCCACAACAGCTGTAGTCCTTGCAATAGTCAGCCTCTAAATCAGGCAAGTATGACGTGTGTACTGGTGGCGACATCGAGATGTTTTGCAGGTTATTATAACGAAACGATCCTCTTCTGGGGTTTATGAGGTTCCCACTGTATGTGGGGGCTATGTTGAGGTTGGTGGAAGCTGGAATAGGATTGTTGAAGTTGGCATGCTGATGGTTGTTGCTGTAACTGTTGTAATTATTCGACATCATAACTTCGTCCTTCAACCAGGATCCGATCGTCACGGATCCCCAGGACACGCCTCCCATACCCTGCGAATGGGCAATGGATTCTCTTCTAAACCTCCCGTTATTAAATATCGATTGTTGCCTCTGATATGTGATATCGATCGGCTGTGGGTTTCCTGACGAGTTGACATTTGCCGAACCCCCGCTGAAATTCACATTCCCTGAACCATCGTTGTTGGGTATATTCATTGCTGGGGTTGATGCGGAATTGTTGGTGTTTTCAAAGATTTTGGTGTTAAACATGGTCTGAAGAAGATTAAATAATCAATTAATCAATTAATAAATTAATAAGCACCTGAAAGAACAGATGTAGTGTTATTAGTGTGAAGTACTAGTAGATAATACTATCGGTTGGTGATATGATAGTAGTGAAATAGCAGTGAAATAACGGTGATATTCTAGCAGTGATATTCTAGCAGTGATATTCTAGCAGTGATATTCTAGCAGTGATATTCTAGCAGTGATATTCTAGCAGTGATATTCTAGCAGTGAAATATTCTTAGTAATAATATTCGAAGTGATAATATTATCTGATTCAATAGAATACTAACGAATTCGGTGGATGAACAATAAAATGCCTCAGATAGTGGTGGATAATAGTTCTGAGAGTAGAATCTAAATGATTCTGTTCAACAATAAATAGCAGTGGTTTGGTTTGCTAGTTTCTGGAGTTAACAGGATTGGTCGTGGACGGAATTCGTATTACTCACCATAAAATCTCCAGAGGCAACTGAACGGATACTTGACGGAACAACGGTCTTGGTGCAAGTATGGTCTCTATTGAGTGTATACTGTAGTAGTACACTGTATACTATCGCTATGTAGTATTTAGTTGATGGATGAGTGGGTCAAGTTGAAATTTCACTCCTGACTCCCTGAACCTAGAATCTACAGCAAGGGGTAAGATGAAGCGGAAAGGGGACGGTAAGTGCGACAAAGTTCGGTGTCACTAGCTGTTAACTTCTATAAATCTTCAACGTTTATGTCAACACTTTTATTTGTCGTTGTCGTAGATATTGTTGGGAATGTAATCCTTGTGACAGGTTCCCATTTCATCCTATTAGAAAATGGTCGTTTGGAAACCAAGAAAATATTGTGTCACAAAGCTAAAGTACACGACCCGGTGATGGCACCCCCAAACCATACATTGAAAAAGCCGCAACAAATGATGTAGAGAGGTGTCTGGGCGGCCAAGGACCCAAACTGTATCGGTGTAACCTTCCAATAGTTACCTACAAAAAGAATCTGGTCTGTGGGATCGGTCATAGGCAGTGGTAGAAATCGGGATTTTTCAGTCTAGTGCACGCACGGATTCACTGGGCGAGGCACGCTAACCAGGCTCCCATCTGGCCGCACCGATGCCTCGTGATTCAGGTGAGATTTACGTCGTAAGCCCAGGGCCGGCCAGCGAAGGCTCCAAATGAGGTAAAGTGTCGCTACTGAAAGCAAATACGGACAATAGACTCAATATGCACTCAGTCACTGTGCATTATTGTGTAACTTATACTACGAGATCCTAGGGGGAAGCCAATCTGAGTCTTGGTTGATCATTTAAAGGTTGAGCCACTACTAAGCGAATAGACCACAGTCCCAGGTTCCACACGACCAAATGATTAGGTCTCTTTGAGACTGAACTATGTAAGAAGCCAGAGATCACTTTAGAGAAGGTGGATCACCTGACAACAAATGCGCTTCTACACTTTAATTACTATTTAACATCTTAAAAATATAACACCGATCACTTTAACGTTCGCCGGAAGCCGTATTCCATTGACTGTCTCTAAATCATTACATAAGCCTCGGAATATTTGAGCTTCTGTAACATATTGGCAGTTTTGTTCTGCCAAGAGGGCACGGACAAGTGTGCTCCTTCACACGAAGTTGATTTAAGCATTTCGATGCAGACTTGAAACGGCGAGTGCATAATCGGAGTAATTCCGCTATTCCAGATTTCGGAAGCATATCAAGACAAAGCAAACACCGTTATCAAGGCGGCTCTAAGCATGACGGCTCTAAAACGGACGGTCACATGACGTATCTAAGGAGATGTTGAAACTATCGCTAGCATCTCATGGCTGCTGATTCAAAGCTGTTGAGTCTACGCCAATGAGTATAAGCCGATGAGTCTACGCTGGCTCGTGTCTGGTTTCGTAGTCCCTAGCATCTAGGGAGGTGTGAGCTGCGAAATCGTCCGCTGTTCATTATTGGGGTTTGATCCGTACCTGTCACTCCCCCACCTGACGTAAATGATATTTTCTACAATCGTATTACGTACTTTTCTAGCATTTAAGATTCTAATCCTAACAACTCTAGTAGTGTTTGTACCAATAGAGAGTCTATCTTGTGATGCATAAGATTGTGAGGCAAATTTCAATCGTCTTTAGTCGCGAGCAAATGACGTTGCGGAAGATCTGGAACTTGAAATTGTGATAAATTGATTTAGAGGCAAATTGATAGTGGCGATGTTATTACATCTCAGTGGCAATGTTGGCATCCGGCATGACACATAAATTCCTCTTTCATAACCCCCTTGTGACCTTAAGTTCTCTTAAATATATTCCTGGACTGGTTTGGAATATTTGGCAATGAGGGGTCATGTCCGGTGAATAAACCTCAATTTCAGGAGTTCACTAACTCCATGAAACACATTTAGATTACTACTACTTAAAGGAGCTGTGATGATGATGACGTCACTGAAATTAACATATAACGACGCACATTGGAAAACTACGTAGTACCTTGCAGATACCCAAATCCAGTTTTTGGAGATCCTCCATGTCAAGTTCTTTTCTAAATATTTGACATCAGTTAGAGCCTCACAAATGTGTTAATTAGCGGTTTCTATATATCGGCAAGTACGATATCTTCTACTAGGAATATCTAGAATGATTATCTAAAGGTTAGGTATCATATTGCCCCAAGAAACTTAGAAATCTTGAGAATAGTCTCCTCAAAGTATTTCGTCTGAATTGATGGGATCCCGTAGTTCATTATCGACATCTACATTAAGGAGCGTATGATCTCGAAGTTCATTATCGACATCGTCATTAAGTCGCTACGCTCCTTAGTAACTTCAGTCGCCATAAAGCTGATAGGTTAAAATGTAAACGCTTAAGCCCTATACAAATTGCAAATATTGATTGTTTGTTAGTTAATGTCTAGGTACCTCATCATATACGAATCTGCTGGTTAAACTGACTGGTTTGTGCCTCTTCAGACTTTATGATGTTCAATTAAACTCCAACAGATTCTTGTAGTAATAAAGAGTCAAATACAAATATTACTTCTGAATAATTCACAGTACTGGATAAAATACTCTTACTAAGCTTGTATCTGCAACCTTAAAAATGGATCAGATAATGAATCTGGATGCCTAATTTTGCAGCCATAATTCTTAATTTTGAGTTGATTTAGTACAAGACTAAAGAAATATTATTTGGAAATTATAAGTGAATGTTGCAAATGACGGATTTTAGACAATTTAAGCCAAAATGTTCAAATAATTAATAGTGAATTGGCTCAATTAAGTGAAGTAAGTTGGTAAGAAAGAGTGTAACGTTCATTACAATAACAAAGAATGAGGATCCTTCCAATCCACCAAAAGTGTATATAGTCTCAACTTTTACATGGTAACAAATTTCATATATTATTGTGTGTATATCACAGAGAATTAAGAACATATAAGCAGCCTGCGTAGCGTAATGGTTAACGCGTTTGACTTCTAATCAAAAGATTGCGAGTTCGACTCTCGCCGTGGGTTCTGTTGCAGCTTTAGCTCAGTTGGGAGAGCGTCAGACTGAAGAGATTCG
>Ga0065704_10070190_pt1 | contig 113837 bp, 82 predicted proteins | sample SwiRhicommuniRL2_FD_59091 | JGI IMG/M metagenome (GOLD analysis project Ga0065704, IMG submission 59091) | Switchgrass rhizosphere bacterial communities from Rose Lake, Michigan, USA - RL2 v2 (version 2) | ecosystem: Host-associated > Plants > Roots > Rhizosphere > Soil | place: East Lansing, MI | reverse complement strand
GGTCGGTGTCGACGACATCGTCCTCCACCGAACCGCCCGCCGCTGCCTCCGTGTCGATGGGCACGGTCTCAGGCGATGCGCGGCGTAGTTCATCGCGATAGACATTGGTCGCCAGGGCGAACAGCCAGGTTGAGAACGCCGCATCGCGCCGCCATGAGCCAAGACGGTGGAAGGCACGCAGGAACGCCTCCTGCGCCATGTCCTCGGCACGCGCATGATCGCGGCAGAAGCGGTACGCCAAGTTCACCATAGGGCCTTGCCAGCGCGCAACGAGCACGGCGAAGGCGGCGGTGTCGCCTGCCAATACCCGGTCAACGGTCGCCTCGTCTTCTCCACCCATGCTCATCCTTGCTCCTCTCTCCCCTTGGACGGAGGGAGCGGACCGGCGGTTGCGTTTTCTTCGCTGCCAGGCCGGATCAAGAAAATGCAACCGGCCGAGCCGGACTGCCGTCTGACGGACCACCTACCACGGCATCCCAACGACGGAGCATTCTCATGGCGGCACTCTGGATGATCGCAATCATTGTCACGGCCAGCCTGGCGTTCGTTTCGGTCGTCATCTGGCTCGAAAACCGCCGCAAGGAGCGAGAAGCGCATTATCGCAACGAGATGGCGCAACGCATCGCCGAGGTGCATAACCCGGAGCCGCTGCTCGCCTATGTGCGGGAGCTTGAACGGATCGACGCCAGCAGGAGCCGGACGAAGGCGCGGGTCGCGGGTCTCATCCTCTTCGCCGTCGGCGTGGCAATGGCGCTCTTCTTCTACTGGGCGACACCCGGCACGGCCACCTTCCTCGTGGGCCTGATCCCTTGCTTGGTGGGCGCAGCCTTGCTCCTGCTTTCCGAGGTCGTCATGCGCCCCAGTCCGCGGTCTGTTTGACGTTCTTGGCCGGCCTGAAGGTGGGTATGGAGCCCTCCCCTCCAAACCAACCACAGGCCGGCGCTCCGTCGCTCGACCTGTCGCCGCACGCGATGTCTGCTTCCGGCCAGAAGCGGACATCTAGGGAAGGGCAGGTGATTCGGGCTCGCAATCGGGGGTAAAGTGGGTAAGGGCTCCGGCGTATCGTCACCCAAGCATTGAGATGGATCCCAATCTTCGCTCTGAAAGCGGCGCCCGCAGGGGGTCGTTGTTCGCGGAACGGGCGGCAGCCCAGATGGACTTTGACGCGGCCTCGACACGGCGTGCGTACCGTATGGACTTCCGCGCACCCGCCTAGGGACACCCAATGCCCCATGCCAAGCTCCCGCCCGACTATAGCTGGCGAAAAGAAGCCGACCAGCACACTCTGCATCTAGGTGACCATGCCCTGATACAAATCGTCCCCGTAGGTGCCGGCTGGATCGTACGTACGATGCTGCATGTACCGGGCATTTCGCCGCAGCAATTCGCGGTTCGGTCGGTGGAAAGCGGTAAGGGCTGGGCAACAAGATGGACCACCGACCGGCAGCGACTGATCGCCCGTGCCTGCGGAAGGGAAGATCTGGCTCCTCCGGCCATTCAAGTACCGCCACGTCGCTCTTTCGCATGGCAGCATGCAAGCTGGACGCGCCGCTCTGCAAGGTAGGGGAAGTGGCTAGCGCCCCCTTCGCTGAAGACGCTGGAGCGTCCATCTGACAGTCAAGAATGACGCATCCCTCATAAGCAACGACTGCAAGGCTGGTTAACGTTGGTCGACTTCGCTGAAACTGCCTACTGAGGGAATATTCCGCTTAAAGATGTAGATAACTGAATCTTCGCATTCAAGCTCGTAGAAACAATCCTCAAAGCGTTCTGGTGGCGTGCTGCACTGATGGCCGCGACGCAATCTTCTGGTACCCACAATTGATATTCACGCATGTTGGCGTCCTGAGCACTAGCTAAGACACAGGAATCGGTAGCCACACCACATATCGCCAGCGATTCCACGCCAAGTTTGGCCAGTAGTATCGGCAGCGGAGTAGCGAGAAATGCCGAATGCTTTGGCTTCAGGATATGGTAATCGTGCGGTCGCGGTGACAACAATTCAACTACTGCGCGGGATGCGCCTCCACGGTCACGGCAGGTAGCGATCAAATCGCTGAATTGGCCTTGCCAGTGTGCGAAATTGTCGTTCACATAGATCGTTGGCGCTGCGCAGCGATCGAAGCGGTTCCGCAATGCGAGTACGCGTGGTGCAATACGCTTGGCGGCGGCGCCAAGACGAACGCCCCCCTCGAAATCGAAACAATTCACCATATCTAGGATAAGCAGAGCAGTTGATTGATGTTTCATATCGATTGCCACCTAAAACATTGGATGTTCGCCCATTCCCCAGATACCTCGAAGAGCCGCTGGTCTGCACTCACTGCCATCGTGGTTGATGGGGCCGGCCTCGCTCTCGCTGGGCTCCGCTCCCATTTAGACTTTCAACATTGGCCTCGAATATTTGCCGTTCGCAATGTGGATGTCGGCGCCTCGTCCTGCAGGTCCGGCACTTAGATGAGCTCAGTAAAACGGGCACGAATGCTCAACGGCCCGAGTCGCATTTTGCAGGTCGTTCACCGAGTCCACATGCGAAGCACTTGATGTTCAGCGAGTCGTCCCGTTCTGCACAGACCGCTCGTCAATGCGGCTTCTGGCGGTCGGTTGTAAACCCCGTCGTCGACAGTATGCATTGCGCGCGCCCACGTGAGGCGGGTAGCGTGCGTGGGACGACCCCTGCAGAAACCTGAGGCCGCACTCAACGGGGTACTGCGTCGCGTGCCGTCGGGTAGTCTCGTTCTGGATCGGGTTTTTGGCTGTCCCGGTCCTGGAGTTGATCGTGGTCCTTCCAGCGTGCCTTCTCGTTCCTGTGCTTGTCGGGTGTGTCCGCCTTGGCGCTGTCACTGTGAGCGTTGTCGCGATGCGTGGGGGGCCGCTTCATATGGGTGCCTACATTCATTAGAGCCCGCAACGGGCGTATACGCATTGAGCATGCCCCAGCGGTTATCGGAACGTGATCGTGTCGCTTTTTCGTTCACGACAAGCTCACTACCTCGGTCATCACAATCCGGAACAGCAACATTGAGGTTCGGCATGAGCAGTGAGACAGAATCGACTCCGCAGACCGGCCGGCTGGCAAGGCGCGCCACCATTCTGCGGTTCCTGTTCCGCTACCGGAAATCCGGGGTCTTCAACGGACTGGCATTGGACGCGGGCTTCGAACAGGAGGACGCAGCCGAGGAAGGCAGCCCGGAACGTTTCGCCGACGAGCTGGAGGCAATGGGTCCGACCTTCGTGAAGCTTGGCCAGATGCTCTCCACGCGCCCCGACCTCGTGCCACCGGCGTATGCCGCCGCCCTGGAAAGGATGCAGGAAAACGTCGCGCCGATTCCTTACGATCTGGTTCGTGAACAGGTCGAGGATGCGCTGGGTGTGCGGATCAGCAAGGCTTTCGAAGCCTTCAACGAAACACCGTTGGGATGCGCGTCGCTAGCGCAGGTGCACCGCGCGACCTTGCGCGATGGACGCGAGGTCGCGGTCAAGGTCCAGCGGCCGGGCGTGGCGCAGCAACTGCTTAGTGATTTGGAACTGCTGCGGGGCGTCACCGACGCCGCGGATCGCATGACTGAGCTAGGCAGGCACTTGCGCTTCTCCGAGTGGCTGGCGGAATTCTCACGCTCGCTGATGGCGGAACTGGATTACATTGCCGAGGCGGAGAATCTTGAGCGGTTCCGGCAGCACCTGTTGCCATTCAACCGGCTGTGGGTACCCGCGCCGATCTGGGACTACACCAGCAAGCGCGTGCTTACCATGGAGCTGGCCCAAGGCACGCGGGTCGACCAAATCACCGGTTTGCGCCGCACCGAGGAGTCGATGACACCCTTGGCCGAGGAGTTGCTGCGCGGCTATCTTGACCAGATCTTCGTGCATGGCGAGATCCATGCCGATCCCCATCCCGGCAACCTGCGCGTCACCGATGACGGACGCTTGGCGATCTTCGACCTGGGCATGGTGGCCAATGTCCCTCCGCGTCAGCGCGACCGCTTGTTGAAGCTGCTGTTCGCCGCAGTGGACGGCAGGGGCGAGCAAGTCGCCGAGGAGAGCATCTCGCTGGGAGTCCGCCTTGATGACTACGACGAGCCGCGCTACCTGCGCGAGGTAGGGCAGTTGATCTCGCGCTACAGCGCGCACCAGGCCTCGATGTCGGAAGGTCGTGTCGTCCTGGAACTGGTCCGCATCGCGACCCAGTGCGGTCTGCGTACGGCGCCGGAACTGAGCTTGCTGGGCAAGACGCTTTTGAATCTGGATACCGTGTGCCATGCATTGGCCCCCGGGCTGGACACACAGCGGCTGGTGGAAGACCAGTTGCAACACGTGATGCGTGCGCGCCTGCGCAAATCCCTGTCCTCGCCCAATTTGGCCAGCGAGATGATGGAGGTGCAGGCGCTGATGCGCGACGGGCCGCGCAAAGTATCCGACATTCTGTCGCTCGTCGCTGAGAACCGCTTGCAGATGCGCGTCACCGGGCTGGAAGAGTCGCGGTTGATGGAGAACCTGCAGAAGATCGCGAACCGCATTTCGGTCGGGGTCATTACCGCAGCACTCATCATGGCCTCGTCGCTAATGATGCGTGTTTCGACCCCGCACACGGTGTGGGGATATCCCGTTGTCGCGTTGGCATTGTTCCTGGTCGGCGTAATGCTGGGCTGCGGGATCGTTATCAGTTCACTGCTGAGCGATCATCGTGCGCGCAAGCGGGAAGAGGCCGGGCCCCGGTAGCGCCGTCGCCATTACGATTGGCGAGGCAAGCATTTCATTCTCTTTGCGGGTCAGGTACGGGGTCCTGCGCAGGCCGGACAAAGGTCGGGGACAAATCTGTGTGGCGTGGCGTGTCTGCGAATGGCTGCATGACCTGACCAGTGAGCCTTTCGGGATGGCGGGCTGCGGCGTCAGCGCTCTGCTGGCGTTCTCGTCGTACACAGACCCCCGACATATGGGAGAACTGAGGCTGCCGAGCATCTGGTCGGAGCGCGCGGACATCCACGCCGTCCCGCTTCACATGGTCTTGCCTACGCACGCATGAAGATCAGGGCCTCAGCCGTAGCGCCCAAGGTGTTGCCATGCCACGTCCCATCTGGACCGGAACCCTGTCTTTTGGCCTGCTGAACATACCGGTGTCGCTGATGTCGGGCGAACGGAAGGTGGACATCAGCTTCCGCATGCTGGACTCGCGCGACAGGAAGCCCATCCGCTTCGAGCGGGTGAACGCGGAGACCGGCGAAGAGGTGCCATGGAAGGACATCGTCAAGGCCTTCGAATACGACAAGGGCAGTTACGTGGTTGTCGAGAAGGAGGACATCCAGTCCGCGGCCCCGGAGACGCACGAGTCCGTGGACGTGGAAGCCTTCGTCGATGCCGACAGCATTGGCATCCGCTTCTACGAAAAGCCCTACATCCTCGTTCCCGGCAAGAAAGCCGAGAAGGGTTACGTCCTGTTGCGGGAAACCCTGAAGAGCACGAAGAAAATCGGCGTGGCCCGCGTGGTCATCCGCACGCGCGAATACCTGTGCGCGGTCATCCCCGAAGGCGACGCGCTGGTGCTCATGATGCTCCGCTACCCGCAGGAACTGGTGGATCCGGAAGAGTACAAGCTGCCCTCGGGCAAGGCCGCCGACTACCGCATCGCGGCCAAAGAAGTAGAAATGGCGAAGAGTCTCATCCAGTCTATGGAGGCGACCTGGGCGCCGGATTCCTACCATGACGAGTTCCGCAAGCGTCTTGAGGCGATCATCAAGAAGCGCATCAAGGCAAAGGGCGCGACCACGAAATTCATCGATGCTCCCGTCGAGCATGACGACGCGGCGACCAATGTTGTGGACTTCATGGCACTGTTGCAGAAGAGCCTGGACAGCAAGAGCAGGACGCCCGCGAAGAAGACCACCACACGCAAGAGGCCGACAAGCAAGGCTACAAAGAAGAGGGCTCCCGCCAAGCGGACGACGAAGCGCGCGGCGGCGAAGTAGGCAGTATTGATGCCCACAAGTGCGGAATCCGTGTGCTTTGCCCTGGCAACGATGGCCGGGAACGCCAAGTCATCGACTCGCAGTTGCCGGTTCTCGTCTCCATCACCGGTGGCGTTGCGTGGGTTGTCCCGACGAATGGACGGATGCGACAAGATCATGGCTAAGGAAACGAAGGACGGTTCGTATGAAGGTGCGTGATGTCATGAATCCGGATGCCTGCGTGGTATCCCTGGATGACACCGCGCAGCAGGCCGCCACCCTGATGGCCGAAAATGACATCGCCAGTCTGCCCGTAGTCGATGAAGGTCAGCTGGCCGGTGTGGTAAGTGATCGAGACATCGCCCTGAATGTCGTCGCTGAGGGGCGGAGTGCATCCACCTGCGTCCGTGACGTCATGACATCCAGGGCGATCTACTGCATCGACGACGAGGACGTTGATGACGTTCTCTCGCGAATGGCGAGGTTGGCATCGAACCGGCTTCCCGTGGTGGACCACGGCGGAAAGCTGGTCGGCATCCTCATCCGTCGCTGACGCCGCATCATGGCTGGACGGAAGATCGTCCCGTTGGATAGCGTGGGCACGGGTGCGTCGGGCGGTGCGTTCCTCTATGTGTTCCCGTGCGCCTACGAGGACTACGCCAAGCTCGGCATCTCGAAGGAGCCGTTCGCCCGGCTGTCCGCCTTCGCACCCCGCTACTTCGAGTTCTTCGACCTGGAGGGTGGCTGGCTGGTGCGGGCGGACGCCGTACGCGAGGCGCGACAATGGGAAACCCGATTGCGCCGGCACCTGCGCACGCACGCCGCACCCCCGCCGCTGCTCGTGCCACGTCGAGCGGCAGGCCATACCGAATGGCTGCGCGGGGCGCAGGCCGCGCTGGAAGCGGCGCGCGACGACTTCATCCGCCAAGGGTTCACCGTGCACGCGAGCCTGCGGACCTGGGCCCGGGAGCGTCTGTTCGCCGAGCGGTGGCGACTGGCGACGATGGAGCAGGCGGCGGTGGCGACATGGGGCGCGATCGAATTCTGGCCCTGGCAGGTGGCGCATACGCCACTGGCGGCCGTCCGCGACAGCCTTGATGCCTGTCGTGCGCTGGAGGTCGAGTTTTCCGATGTCGTTTCCGCTGCGTTGCGCGATTGGCACCGGCGCAGCAGCCTGCTGCCTCCCTGAGCAGGAGGACGGCACAGGCATGCGCATGCACATCGCGTTGACGACCCGCGTCGCATAAAAGGGGACGTTGAAGGAGGCGGTGATGAGCCTGGTGGAATATCGGCGCAAGCGCCGTTTTGACAGCACGCCCGAGCCTGCGCCGGGCAGCCGCTTGCCACGCGGGCGCCGCCCCATCTTCGTCGTGCAGCTGCATCACGCCAGCCATCGTCATTACGATTTCCGGCTGCAGGTCGGGGACACGCTGAAGAGCTGGGCGGTCCCCAAGGGCCCCAGCCTGGATCCGGCGGTCAAGCGCCTGGCGGCGGAAGTGGAAGACCACCCCGTCGACTATGCCGATTTCCAGGGCGAAATACCGAAGGGCGAGTATGGCGGCGGTCATGTAGCGACATTCGACAAGGGTCTCTGGACCACCGAGGGAAATCCGGAGGAACAGCTTGCCAAGGGCCATCTGCGTTTCGAGATGTTCGGCGACAAGCTGAAAGGCGGTTGGCATCTCGTGCGGACGCAGAAGCCTGCACGCACGCCGCAGTGGCTCCTCTTCAAGGAGCGTGATCGCTACGCCAGCAAACAGGAGGCCGACGACCTGTTGGAGGATGTCGCCCGCGCGCCGGCGAAACCTGCGCGGACCAGGACGGGGAAAGCGGCAAAGGTGGCAAAGACAGCAAAGGCGTCTTCGTCTTCGCGCGGGTCGCCGAAACGCTCCGACCCCTGGGGCGCTCGCGCCGCCAAGCTGCAGGGTGCCAGGGCGACGAACGATCCGCCGTCATTCCGTTCGCCGCAGCTCGCCAAGCTGAGCGCCACCGTGCCCGCGGGCGACGAGTGGCTGCATGAGGCGAAATGGGATGGCTATCGCCTCATCGCGCAGATCAACCGCGGCAAGGTGCGCCTGTGGTCGCGCAACGAACTGGAGTGGACGAAGAAGGTACCGGAGATTGTCGGCGCGCTCGAGGCGCTTGGGCTGCAGGACGCCGTGCTCGATGGCGAACTGGTGGCAGGGGCAGGGCGCCAGGAAGACTTCGGCCTGCTGCAGGCCGTGCTGTCCGGCGAGCGCAATGCCGTGCTGTCCTATCTGCTGTTCGACGTACTGCAGGTCGACGGCGTGGATCTCTCGCGCAGTCCCCAGTACCAGCGCAAGGCGCTGCTGGCGGAAATCCTGAAGAAGCCGCCGCCGCACCTGATCTACAGCTCGCACATCATCGGCCGTGGCGAGCAGGCCCTGGCCACGGCCATCGAACGCGGACTGGAAGGCATCATCTCCAAGCGCGCAGATGCGTCCTACCACGGCGGGCGTGGCGATGCCTGGCGCAAGATCAAGCAGCGCAACGCGGAGGAGTTCGCCATCGTCGGCTTCACCCCGCCCAAGGGAAGCCGCGCGGGCCTGGGCGCCCTGTTGCTTGCCACACCGGATCCCGACCAGGGATGGCGCTACGTGGGTCGTGTGGGAACCGGCTTCAATGCGCAACTGCTGGCCGACCTGCCGACCAGACTCGGCCGGGATGCGCGCGCCAAGCCCACGGTGCACGTCGCGGTGGATGATCCCGAGCTGCGCCACGCCCGATGGGTGCGGCCGCGCCACGTGGCGGAAGTGTTCTTCCATGGCTGGGGCAGTCAAGGGCTGTTGCGGCAGTCGTCGCTCAAAGCGATCCGCGCGGACAAGACGGCAGACGATCTGCAGCAGGCTGGAATGCGCAACGCGACGGAAAAGCTGCAACCCTCACCAACGGAAAAAAAGAAGAAGCGCTCGGCTTCCGCGGTGACCTTGAGCAGTCCTGGTCGGGTGGTGTTCGCGGAAGGTGGCATCACCAAGGCGCAGGTGTTCGATTACTACCAGGCGATGCTGCCATGGCTGCTGCCCGAGCTGGCGGGGCGGCCACTGTCAGTGGTGCGTTGCCCCCAAGGCGCGGACCGGCCGTGCTTCTTCCAGAAGCACCACACGGCGGGCATGGAGCACGTGGGCGCCGTCAGCATCGAGGAAGACAGCGGCGAGCGCGCGGACTACCTGGTGGTGGAAGAGGGAACCGGATTGCTCGAGATGGTCCAGTTCAATGCGCTGGAATTCCATCCGTGGGGTGCCACCGCGGCCTCGCCCGACAAGGCGGACTCCATGGTCTTCGACCTGGACCCCGGCCCGGGTGTCACATGGCCGCAAGTGGTGGAAGCCGCGCGCCAGGTGCGCGGGCGGCTGGAAGCGATGGGACTGGATTCGTTCGTGCGGACATCAGGCGGCAAGGGCCTGCATGTGGTGGTGCCGCTGAAACCCGCGTGCCCATGGACGCAGGTGAAACCGTTCGCGCATGCCTTCGCCGAATCCATGGCCGCATCGGAACCGCTGGCATACGTTGCGACGGCCAGCAAGAAATTCCGCAAGGGCCGCATCTTCATCGACTACCTGCGCAACGGGCGCGGTGCCACCAGCGTAGCCTCGTTCTCGTTGCGTGCCAGGCCGGGTGCGCCCGTGGCCATGCCGTTGCGCTGGAGCGAGCTGGGGCGGGTGAAGGCAGGCAATGCCTATGACCTGGTCTCGGCGCGCCGCCGCATGGAGCGCGTGAAGGCACATCCTTGGGAGGCTTGGACGAAGGTCAAACAGGACTTGGATGGCGCAATGCGCCTGATCGAGACGATAGTCCCCAAGGCGCAAGGGAAGCAGCGCAAGAATAGATGACGCGAACATCCGGACGGGGAAGGGGATGGTCCTTACGTCGAAATGACCTTTGCAGATCGTTGGCGGTTCACGCACGTGGCCACTATCGGTCACTGACAGGTGCGTGCCAGTTGGGGCCATGCCCCGATCAATGACAACTTCTCTCCGGATAGCCTCATCTTCGAGGATCCACGTATCCCGAACAGTGCCTTGCTCTGCTGTTGCCCTGCGCCTTCTCCGAAGCACCGTCGAGCACGTACCGTCTGCAGTGCACTGCAGCATCAATGAACAGCCCGGCGTTCGCAGCCGTGCACGCGATGCTTACATTGTCCATTCCACTATCCGCGTGGCATGAGGCTGACAGGATGCGATGTGTCCATGCAGGAGCGGAGGAGCGCGGCGGCTGATCTCGCGCTGGTTGCCGTGCTGGTCGCGGCAGGCGCTTGGTTGTCCAACACCTGGGGCGGACGCCCAGGGGACCTGTCTGCTGTCTGGATTTCAGGAGGCATCCTCTGTGCATGGCTGTTGGTCCGGCCCAGCGCCTCCTGGGTAGCGTATTGCGTGGTGGGCGGCCTCGCCGATATCGCAGGCCAGTGGGCGGCCGGCACGGAGCTTTCCGTGGCCATCGCCCTGTCGATCTGCCAGGGGATCGAAGTGGTGGGCGTGGCATATTTCATCCGCCGCGAGATTCCCAACATCCGCGACCCCCGCCACTGGATACACTTGGGTGGCGTAGCGACGGTCAGTACACTGCTCGCCTGTGCGGTCTCGGGCCTCCTCGTTGCCGCACTGGCGCACCACGTCATGAAGGCAGACTTCGGTGTCGCGTTCGCCACTTGGTACGGCGCGCACGTGTTGGGCATGGTCATCGTGGGTACCGCCACCCTCGTGCTGCACGTCGAAGGCCTGCGCGCATTGGCTCCACGCGGCCGGCGCACCCGCTTCGCGGTCAGTATGGGATTGATTGCAAGCGTTGGACTGGCAGTGTTCACCCATCCGTATCCGGTGCTCTTTCTCACGTATCCACCTTTACTGCTGGGAGCGTTCCGTCATCGGTTTGCTGGTGTCGCCATCGGCGTGACGCTGCTTGCGGTAATCGGCATAGCGCTCACCACCACCGGCCACGGTCCCCTCGCCGGCATTTCCACCTCGCACCCCGCGGTGGGCATCGTGCTGTTGCAGCTCTATCTGGCGGGCGGCTGCCTCCTGACCATCCCCGTGGTGCTGGCAATGGCGGAGCGCGATCGGTTGACCGCACGCGTGCGGGACAGCGAGCAGCGCTACCGACTGCTGGCAGATTTCTCGGGCGACCTCGTGGTGCGACTGAACCAATCGGGCGAGCGCACCTACGTGTCGCCTTCCGCAAGAGAAATGCTGGGTTGGTCCCCTGAAGAAATGCTGGGGTCCCGCTGGCACCTCATGCATCCTGATGATCGCGAAGGACAGCGGCGGGCGATGGAGGAAGTGGTCGCGTCCGGCCTTCCGCAGACGCATCGCTTCCGGATCCGGCATCGCGACGGCCAATACATATGGGTGGAAGGGGTCATGCGATCCGTTCCCGGCGGCGATCCCTCGGTTCCGGTAGACCTCATCCTATCTGGAAGGGATATCAGCAAGCGAGTGGCCGCTGAGCGGGCCTTGGAAAAGAGCCGACTCGAACTGGAGCGCCTGAGCCTAGTGGATGCCCTGACCGGAGTGGCCAATCGACGCCAGCTGGAACGCCGGCTTGCACTGGCCATTGCACGCCTCAACAGGGGCAGGGGCGCCATCGCGCTGTTCTTCCTCGACCTGGATCACTTCAAGGAGGTGAACGATACGCATGGCCATGCGGCAGGAGACGGCGTGATCCGTTGCTTCGCCGATCGCCTGCAAGCGGTGGCGAACGAGGAGAAGGGCTTGGCGGTCCGTTTGGGTGGGGACGAGTTCGTGATCCTGCTCGATGGCAACATCACGGCAGCGGCAGTCGAGGATGTCGCACGACGCATATTGGCATCGGTCGACGCACCCATGTATATCGGAGAAATTTCGCTGATGCTCACCACGAGTATCGGGATCGCGTTCGCGCCATCGGCTGTGGGGGAGGACGACCTGCTGGCTACGGCGGACGAGGCGCTGTACAAAGCAAAGCAGCAGGGGCGCAATCGGTTCCATCTGACCATGGCGCGTGCATCGCGTCCGCAGCAGTCCGCCCCCAATGTGTCTGCGTAGACACTCAACTGCCATTCCGCAGGCACCTGTGCGGCCGCCCCATGGACGTGTCCGCTGGAACCGCTGTCGCGGCGCGTGCATGATCGGCGCGTCGAAGGGACGTCCAATATGGAAGGGGTGACGACGCCATGAGAGCGGCGCTGACGCGGGCAGCCGCGGCCTCCCCATCCACCGTGCGCTGGATCGGCACCTGCCTGGGCCTATTCATCAGCATTGGGCTGGTTCTGACGGTCGTGCAGGATCGGCTTGCACGCGTAGAAGCAGCGCGGCGCCAGAGTACGGCTGTGGCCATTGGTGTGGATCGCCTGCTCCATTACGAGATCCGCAACCTCGAGCGTGCGTTGCGAGGCATGGCGGTCGAAGCGGACGGCTACGTGGAAGACTATCCCGAACGCAGCCGATGGGACCTACCGGCAGCGATCCGCGGGGTAGTCTCGCGACATGTCGAACTTCAGGACATCGATCTGTACGACGCCGAGGGGCGCGCGATCCATCATGGCGTCGGGGCGCACGAACGCCCGACTCACCCTACATACACTCCCGGGCATGGCGGGGGGCTGGGCGTGGGGCGTCTGCAGCAGGAGGGCCATGGCGAGCCGATCATCCCCTTGGCGCTGCGCACACCCGAAGGCAACTGGCTTGTGGCGCGGCTGCGCACGTCGGAGCTGCAGCGCATGCTGGAGGGTCTGGATATAGGTAGGCTGGGCAGCGCGGGAATCCTGGACTGGAATGGCGTGGTGCTGGCGCGCCAAGGCATCAGTGGCGCCTACGTGGGCAGGCAGGTGCCGTTGCCTGCAAACCTCATGCCGGGCGCCACGGTGCAACTGGATATCGTGAGCCGACTGGATGGCATCGAGCGCTTCGCCAGTTTCACCTCGACCAGTGACTATCCTTTCGTTGTGGCAGTCGGTCTTTCGAAACAGGACGCGATGGAGCCTTGGTGGCGCTATGCGGTCATCGCAGGCTGTCTGTTGTTGCTCTATTGGCTGGGGATGTCTTACCTGATGCGGAGGATGTCGGTGTCCGAGGCTGAGCGCCGTAGAGTCCACGATGAACTAAGGCGGCATGCCGACTGGCTCACGAAGGCCCAAGAAGCTTCGCACGCAGGTGTATGGGCAATGCAACTTGGCGATGACCACGTCCGCGCTTCCGAGCATGCCGCCAGCCTGTTCGGTTTCGCCCCTGTCGCGGGCATGTTGCCACTGGCGGAGTTCTTCCAGCGCATGCACGTACTGGACAGGCAGAGGGTCGAACGCGAGTTCGAACAGGCGCAGGCAAACGGGCAGCCGTTCCGCTCCGAGTACCGCATTGTCATGCCGGACGGACAGTGCCGTTGGATCAGTGCGCAGGGCGCGTTGATCGAGGGTGAAGACCACAAGCCACGCATGACGGGCACGATCGTCGACATCACCGAGCGCATGGCGCGGCAGGAAGAGCTGAAGCGCGCGGAGATCCAGTTCCGCGAGTTGTTCGACCTGAATCCACTGCCGTTCTGGGTATTCGATATCGAGTCGCTCCGGTTCCTGGCAGTCAATGCCGCCGCCATTTCCCGTTACGGATACTCGCGCGAAGAGTTCCTGGGGATGACTATCCTGCAGATTCGCCCGGCTGGAGAGGTCGAGGCGGTACTCGCGTCGGTCAATGACGGTGCCGAGCCACGCGACGCCTCGCCTGTATGGATTCATGTCCGCCGCGACGGAACGCCCATGTATGTCCGCGTCCATAGCAGCAGCATCATGTTCAATGGGCGTGCAGCGCGGTTGGTGCTCGCTGAGGACGTGAGCGATCGGGTGGCCCACGAGAAGGATCTCGCGTGGCGGGCTGCGCATGACGAGGGCACGGGCCTGCTCAATCTGCGTACGTTCGTCGAACAGCTGGATGACCCGCCGGAACCGGTCGGAAACAGCGGGATCTATGCTGTCGCTTACGTGCAGTTGCGCGATATCGCGTTCGTTTCGCCTGCTTTCGGGCACCGTACGCGCGACGAGATGATCCGTGGCATCGCGCGGCGTCTCGCTGCCGTCGCGGGTCGGCACGGGCCGCTGGCCTACGTGCCTGCCGATGCCTTCGTCGCCGTGACGCGTCATGCGGCCGACTGGAACGAACTGGTGGACGAGCTGCTCGCTGCATTCTCTGAGCCCGTCGAGTCGGGAAGTGGAAGCCAGCGCATGGAAGCATGGATCGGAATCGCCTTCCGGCAAGCCCCCGACCAGGGGGCGGAAGAGGTCGTGGCGCATGCATCGCTTGCCGCGCTGCAGGCCCGCGCCGAGAACAGCAGGACGATGCACTACACCGACAGCATGGCGGACGACGCCAGTCAACGACTCGCTATGATCGATCGCCTGCGACGGGCGCTGCCGGGCGATGAGTTCGAGCTCTTCTTCCAGCCCATCCAGCGGCTAAAAGACGGTGCGGTCTTTGCAGTCGAAGCGCTGTTGCGGTGGCGTACCCCGAGTGGCTACGTTGCACCGGACAGGTTCATCCCCTTGAGCGAGGAATCGGGCCTCATCGTGCCCATCGGCGATTGGGTGATCGACAAGGCGGCACGGGCATATCAGGCGGTGGCGGCGGCGGGGTTCCCGGGAATGGCCATCGCGGTGAATGTTTCCGCTGTGCAATTCATGTCGGGGACCGTTCCCCGTCTACTCCGGAGTGTCCACGAGCGCTATGGCCTCCCGCCCGGCAGCTTGCATGTCGAGTTGACAGAGAGTGTCATGCTTCGCCGCCCCGATATGGCGCGGGCGGCGATGGAGGAATTGCAACGCGATGGGGTGTTCATCTCCATCGATGATTTCGGCACCGGCTTTTCAAGCATGACGTACCTGCGCGACCTGCCGGTGGATTGTCTGAAGATCGATCGCAGTTTCATCCGCCACGTGCACCGCGATGCGAGGAACGCATCGATATGCGAGGCATTGATAGCACTTGGGCGCGGCCTCGGCCTTGGTATCGTGGCCGAGGGCGTAGAAGCCGAGGAGGAGCTGGAATGGCTGAAGCGGCATGGCGTCGACAGTGTCCAGGGGTTCCTGATCGCACGACCCGCTCCGCTGGAAGAATTGCTCGCCTGGCTCGCGGCGCCTAAATGAGCGCTGGCATCACCGATTCACATAATTTCGGCACGCATTCGTTAATGTCCTAAAGCTGGAATCTCAGTCTGATGTTGGAGTAGTGGCAGTATCGACATATTTCCTAGTGTTCTATCGCCATCTTGCTGTGGCCTAAGATCCGAGCGCCTTCAACACCGCCTGCGCTAAAAGGCGCGCTGTTCCTAAGCGGGGTAGCCGGCCAGCACGGTATTGGCTGCGTGTTTGTCCATGAGCACCGCGCCGTTGGTACGCACGCGATCTTCGATGGAGTTGCGTCTTGCCGTGCCATGCGATACAGATGTGGGGTCGCTCGGATCCCTATAGTGCGAGCCTAATGGGGCCATAGGTTGCAGCCGCGAACTGGACGTTAGCATGGGCGAGATCCAGCCTGTCTTAACCATTTAGCTCATGCTCCATCCGTTCCTCCGGGCAAGTGCAATAGCAGCGCTTTCGGCCCTATCGCGGCTAGCGTGGCGTTCAGTGGTGACCACGTCGACGCGTGCACGCCCCTCTGCAATGCGGAACATTGCGCGGCCCTGCCAATAGACCATTCCCAGCGGATCAATCTTCTCGATCGTCTGTACAGTCAGTTGGTGTCCGTTGTCCGTGATCGTCCTTACGGTCATAGCTTGCCCCTCGCTACGTGGAAATCTACTTCAAGGACCTACGGCACGGCAAAGGATGCACCGGACCGCAAATCTTTGCGGCCTTCAGTGCGCTCCCTTTGGATCTTGCCCTGCACCGTGAAGTGGGCTCGTGGGAGGATGAGTTTGAGGCGAGGGAGCTGAGAGATCTGCTGTCGGCTAGCTGCGACCGGCAAGAACAGGTGATAGACTGATGTTCTTGATAATCATTCGCATTAAAAGCCCTCTATGTACCCCCCACGATTTACGCGTGGCCTCCTGGCCACAGCCCTGTCCTTGGCCATTTTCCAGGCTCATGCCCAGGCTTCCCCTGACGCCGCACCTGCCAACCCTGATGTAACCGAACTGGATTCGGTCCAAGTCCTGGGCCGGGCCCAAACTCAATACAAGGCCGACGATGCCGCGGTCGGTACCCGTACGGATACGCCCTTGGCTCTGGTGCCGCAGTCGGTACAGGTCATGCCCCGCGAACTGATCGATGACCAGGCCGCACGCCAGGTCACCGACCTTTACCGGAGCATCAGCGGCATTAGCTTCTTCAGCTATGCCGGCGTGACCTTGCGTGGATTCCGCCAGGAGAACGTGCTGTACGACGGGCTGCGTGGCGATCCCTATGCAGGCTTCTCCGTCCCGCAATTGTTCAACATCGAACGGGTCGAAGTACTCAAAGGTCCGGCAGGTGCGCTGTATGGCGGCGGCGATGCCGGCGGTGTCATCAATTACGTTACCCGCAAGCCGCAAGCCAAGATGCAGCGCAGGGCCGAAATCCAATTCGGCAACGAGGATTTTGTTGCCGGTTCGATCGAGGCGACCGGTCCGCTCACCCCGTCCGGAAGCGTGCGTTATCGCCTGGGAGCCTACGGCGATGGCGAGGAGGGCGTTCGCTGGAATGCGGACAGCCAGAGCGTGATCGGTGATGCCTCGATCGCCATGGACATCGGTGAGACCGGCGAGCTGACGGTGCAGTACACCGACATCACCCAGAACCTGGGGGGCAACCGGCTCCGCGGCGTGCCGGTGAACGACAACGGCGAATTCCTCACGAACCGTCGCTGGAACCACAACGAAGCCACCGACTTCCTCGACATGAATGCCAAGGTACTGCTCGCGCAGTATCGTTTCTCGCCGGCGCAAGCATGGGACGTCGACTTTGCTGCGCGATGGTTCGAGAACAGCGAGCATCAGATCTACCACGAGCCGATGGGCTTGATCGACCGTGACGGCGATGGAACCGCAGAATGGATGACGCGCCAGCTGCGCAACCAGTACCGGGACAACGACGCCATTGCGGTCAACGGCAATGCCGTCTGGCGCTTCAGGACCGGGGCGGTGGAACACAAGCTGCTGTTCGGCGCCGACTACTACCACGTGGATTCGGATTTCACGGCACAGACGGCCAATAGCGCGGACCTGGTTCGCAATGCAGGACCGGTCCCCGGCATCGACCTGTTCAATCCGGTATACGGGGTCACCTCCTACCGCGACTACAACCTCGCCGCCCTTCCGTGGCGGGACACCAGCACCCGCGGCATTCGCTACGGCGGTTACATCCAAGACGAGCTGACCCTGACACCGCGCTGGTATGTACTGGCCGGCTTGCGCTGGGACGGCTTTGAGGATGAGGACCTGATCGGTAGAACCCGCGTGGACGGTCACGACCTCAGCTGGCGCCTGGGCAGTACCTTCGTGCTGCGTGATGGACTGAATGCGTATGCCAGCGTGGCCAGCGGCTTCGTGCCGCAGGCGACCGGCAACCAGAACCCCGCGGCAGGGGGCCCTTTCGATGCCGAGCAGAGCAAGCAATGGGAAGTGGGTCTGAAGACTCTGCTGGCCGATGGCCGCCTCACGCTCAATACGGCGCTCTACCGGATCGAGCGCAGCAACATCGTGCAAGCCACGGGCGAAGTCGTGGACGGCACCAACCAGCTGGCGGCACTGGGCCTGGTACGCAGCGAAGGCCTGGAAGTCGATCTGCTCGCAGACGTGACCGACCGTTGGGTCGTCAACATCGCATACGCCTACAACGACGCCCGCGTGATCGATGCCGGCAGCAACGGCATCACCAATGCGTCGGGCGATCGCTTCGCCAACGCACCGCGCAACAAGTTGGGCCTGTGGACCCGCTACGACATTCCCTCCATCGCATCCGCCATCGGTTTCGGAGCGGACTACACGGACGAGCGCATCAGCCTGGAGGGGCAGCGGGTCAAGCCGTACACGATCTTCGACCTGAGCTGGCAGACGCAATGGCGGGACTGGAAGTTCCAGGCCAACATCAAGAACCTGTTCGACAAGGTCTATGCGGCCAGCGGCTTTATCGAGCGCAATGGCCATTTCCCCGGTGAACCGCGACGGCTCTACCTGCAGGCGGCCTATACGTTCTGACGTCATGCGCCAGCCACCGCCAGCGACTCCATCATCTTCCTTGCCGACCCAGCCCCACAAGGCGGGCGGAAGGCGCCGTTGGTTCGATCTGCACAGTTGGATCGGACTCAAGCTGTGCCTGTTCATGGGCTTTATCTGCCTGACAGGCACCTTGGCGGTGTTTGCGCAGGAAATCGACTGGCTGGTGCACGCGGAAATGCGCGTGACTCCCGGCGAGCAGCGCGCCAGCTGGGGTCAGATGGTCGATGCGGTGCAGCGGGCCCATCCTGACTGGTCGCTTCAAGGCCTGGCTGCACCGCATGCATCGCGCTTCGCCGCCAAGGCCCAGGTGCGTACGAATGATGGAAGGCTGCGGTTTGTCTGGGTCGACCCGTACACCGGCAAGGTGACGGGGGATACCCATTGGTTCAATGCCCACCGTTTCCTGCGCAACACGCATCGCCACCTCATGCTGCCCGTCAAGTACGGCGTACCGCTGGTGGCAGCGCTGTCGATCCCCTTGCTGCTGTCCCTTGTCAGCAGCCTCTTCATCTACAAGCGCTGGTGGCGCGGATTCTTCAGTTGGCCGCGCGGCGACCGGCCACGCCGTCTTTGGGGCGACATCCATCGGTTGCTCGGTGTCTGGAGCCTGTGGTTCGTGGCGCTGATTGCGGTGACCGGCGGGTGGTATCTGGTCGAATCACTGGGCGGCAAGGCCACGCCTCCATCGAAGATCTCGCTGCCCGGGGACGGCAAGGGCGAGAAGGCGGTACCTGCCGATCCTGTGGCCATCGACCGCGCCGTCGCGGAGTTGGCGAAGCGCTGGCCTGAGCTGAGTGTGGCAGGAGTGCAACCCAGTGCGGCTGGCCAGGGCATCCTCATCGACGGACAAGCGCAGGCATGGCTCGTGCGTGATCGAGCCAATGTCGCTGGCTTCGATCTGCGCGATGGTCGTCTGCTCGAGCTCCAGGATGGCCGCGAGATGAGCGTCCATCAGCGCATCGCCGAGATGGCCGATCCGCTGCACTTTGGCTCATTCGGTGGATGGCAGGTGCGGCTGCTGTGGTTCCTGTTCGGCGCTGCGCTCACGGCGCTCAGCTTCACGGGCGTGTACCTGTATGGCCTGCGAGTGGCCGACACACTGCGTTCGGTCCGCAAGCGGGGGCGTCATGAGTCGACCTGACCCCGGTCCTTGGAGACTGGCCTGGCGCAGCATGGGACGATGGCGATGGCTTTGGCTGGTGCTGCTGATTCTCTGGCTCGCGCTGATTCCATTGGAAGCCATGAAGTAGAGCTTGTCGCTGGCGACGCAAAGGCTGCTTCCGACCTCGGACCAACCGCTAGCTCCCTGGCCTCTGGAAAATCTCAGCTCCTGCGCATCAGGATCATCTTTTCCTGAGTCATGTCGCGCATCGTGTAGGGAATGCCGCCGGTGCCATACCCGGATTCCTTGCGGCCAGCGAAAGGCATCCAGTCGGTGCGAAAGGCGGTAGGGTCGTTGATCATCACCGCCGAGGCATCCAGACGGTTGGCCGCGCGCAGGGCGATATCAATGTCTTGGGCGAAGATGCTGGCCTGGAAGGCGGTGGGCAGGGCATTGGCGCGCGCAATTGCCTCGTCGAGATCGCTATAGCGGTAGACCGCGACCACCGGGCCGAAGATCTCTTGCAGGGATACCCGTGCGTCGACAGGGGGATCGAGCAGCACCGCAGGTTGCAGCGTCGTCTCAGAGAGGCGTGTTCCGCCGGTAGCGAGCTTGGCGCCGCCCTTGACCGCCTCCTCGATCCATTCCGCGACCCGGTCTGCCTCTCGTGGCAGAATCAGTGGGCCAACCTCGGTCTCCTTCAACCTGGGATTACCGGTACGCAATCTTTCGACGCGAGCGATGAGCCTATGCGTGAAGTCGTCGGCGATGTCGTGGTGGACGTAGATGCGCTGCGTCGATACGCAAACCTGGCCAGCATGGTAAAACCCGCCCTTCACGATCGGCTCGATGATCTTGTCGAGGTCGGCGCTGCGATCGACGATGGCCGGCGCAAGACCCCCATGCTCGAGCGCGGAGCGCGCCCCATGGGCGAGCTTGGCATGCAGCGACCAACCGACCTTGGCCGAACCGATGAAGCTCAGGAAGGCAACCCGCTTGTCAGTCGCCAGCTTCTCGGCCAGTTCATTGCCTTCCGGTACGAAGCTCTGGCACCAGGGCTCGGGCAGGCCGGCTTCATGTGCCATCGCAACGAACTCGATGCAGGAGAGGGGGGTCGTGCCCGCGGGTTTGACTATGACGGGGCAGCCGACCGCGATGGCCGGCGCGACCTGGTGGACGATCAGGTTCAGCGGATGATTGAACGCCGAGATCGCCGCCACGATGCCGATGGGCTCTTTTGTGGTAAACGCCCAGCGATTCTCCGCAGCGGCCGACAAGCCCATCGGGATCTCCCGGCCAGCGAAGTTCCGCAGTTCGTCGGCGGCGTTGTGGACGCCGTCAATGGCGCGCGTTGTCTCGACGATAGCGTCAGGTAGCGGCTTGCCACCCTCGCGCGCGATCTGCATGGCGAGCTGGTCGCGTTTACCTTCCATCAGAAGGGCCAGCCTGCGCAGGATGGCAATGCGCTGATGCGGCTTGAGCCAGCCGTCACGATCCTTGAAGACGCGCTCGGCGGCTTGCAGTTTGCGCTCCAGTGCCATGGCATCGTCGGTTTCTATTTCCGCGATCGGTGCACGGTCGAAGGCCTGCACGACGTTCAGCATGTTGGATTTCCTCACACGTCAGATGCTCGAGGGAGAAGCGGCGCGCCGTTCACTGCGCGGCTTTGCAAGCCGTCATTGACGACCGATGGCGTCGCGACAGATCCACTCACGCGCACTCCAGGCCGGGTTTCCGATTGCGCAATTCGTCGACGAGCACACGCGTGTTCTCGGAGTAATCGATCGGCACGTCAACCAGATGGACCCCGCCACCGGCGAAGGCGGCTTCGAGCGTCGGCACGAGATCCTCGACGGCGGTCACCCGCGAACCCTTCGAGCCATAAGCTTGGGCATAACGCACGAAGTCGGGATTGCCGAAGCGCATGCCGAAATCCGCGAAACCATCGACTGCCTGCTTCCAGCGGATCATGCCGTACGCACTGTCGTTCAGGATGACCACGACCAGGTTAAGCCCGAGCCTCACGGCAGTTTCCATCTCCTGCGAGTTCATCATGAAGCCACCATCGCCGCAGACCGCCATGACGCGACGATGTGGATAGAGCATCGCCGCCATCATCGCGGAAGGCAGGCCGGCACCCATCGTGGCGAGCGCGTTGTCGAGCAGCAGTGTATTGGCGACATGTGTGCGGTAGTTGCGGGCGAACCAGATCTTGTACATGCCATTGTCGAGACAGACGATGCCGTCGTCCGGCATGACCTCGCGCACGTCGTGGACGAGGCGCTGGGGCGTGACCGGGAAGCGATCCTCTTCGGCGCGGTCGTTAAGTCGGGCAAGGATCTTCTGGCGCAGCGCGATCATCCCTTCGTCGGGAGACAGGCGGCCTTCGAGCCGCTCGGCGAGCGCTTCGACGGAGGCTCCAATATCGCCGATCACCTCGATATCCGGATGGTAGACCTGCTCGACCGTGGCGGATTGGTAGCCGACATGGATGACCTGCGGTCCGCCGCTGTTCTTCATGAGGAAGGGGGGTTTCTCGACCGTGTCATGGCCGATGGCGACGATCAGGTCGGCACGCGCGACGGCTTCGTGGACATAGTCGCCCTCCGAGAGCGCGGCGGTGCCCATGTAGAGGTTGGAGCCGCCAGTGACCGCACCCTTGCCCATTTGCGTGTTGAAGAAGGGGAGCTGGGTACGCATAACGAAGGTCGATAAGGCCTCGGTCAGCCACGGCCGGCTGCCGGCCGCACCGATCATCACCAACGGGCGCTTGGCGGCGAGGATGGCCTCCACCGCCCGGTCGAGCGCGGCAGGAGGGGCGAGGGGACGCTCGATCGGGTGCATTGGAATGACGGGTGCGCTTTCGACCTCTTCGGCGGCGACGTCCTCCGGCAGTTCGAGATGCACCGGCCCCGGCCTCTCCTCCGTGGCAACGCGGAACGCATCACGCACGGTAGCGGGAATGGACGCCGCGCTGACGATCTGGCGCGTCATCTTGGTCAGTGGCTTCATCGACGCGACGATATCCACGATCTGGAAACGAGCCTGCTTGGCGCTCATCACGGCTTTCTGGCCGGTAAGAAGGATCATCGGCATGGCCCCGAGATGGGCATAGGCTGCACCGGTCGAGAAATTCAGTGCGCCCGGGCCCAACGTGGCGAGGCAGACGCCTGGCTTACCCGTGAGCCGCCCATGCGTCGCCGCCATGAAGGCGGCTGCTTGTTCATGACGCGTCAGGACGAGTTCGATGCGCGAGGTCCGGAGCGACTCCAAGAAGTCGAGATTCTCCTCCCCCGGTACGCCGAAAATACGGTCCACGCCTTCGTTCTCAAGCGCATCGACCAGCAAGGCAGAGCCCTTGCGCATAGTTCGGATCCTTATGGCAGTGAATCGGACAGAACTGGGCGGACGTGGTGCATGGGCGAGTCTAGCAAGCGATACGTTAACTGCGCGGAGCCTGGCGGGACTCGGGTACTGTGAACCAGCGAGGAAAACAACACGAAGAAGATGATGATTCACGACGCCCCGGTGACCCCGTGCGTCTTGCCGCCGCACGGGCGAAGGGAAGCGGGCCGGCACTCGTCCTTGCCGGACGTAACGAAGATCCGCTGCAGGCTCGCATGTTCGCGCTCGATGACCTAGCCGATGTCAGGCGCGGGCTGCAGGACATCGACGTGCCGCTCAACTGCGCCGGTCCGTTCGTGCACACGGTGGAGCCGCTGATGCCCGCCTGCCAGCACACTGCTTGTCATGAGTCATGCGTATGGCAAAGCGGGGCATGGCGCTGCAAACGCGCTTGCCGGCAATCGTGCTGTCGAGCTCACGCAAGGTTCGAATTGTTGTGCTCTGCAGCATGGGAATTCGTGCGTGGCGTCTTGCATCGGAGTGTTCGGCTGCTTTATGGTGCAATCGATTGCATTGAGGCGAATCTTTGAAGCTTCGCGCCGGTTGGGAGGCCGGGATATCGATGTATGTCTATTCGATCAGAACGGCATGCTGCATCTCGTCCGGTGCATGCCTCGCGATGGCAGCGATGTCTCGAACGATAGTTTCGAGCGTCCGCCGGCCGTGGCTGGATCCATGAGCGCGCAAGGCGTGGGATTCACGCGCCGGGATGCGCTGCGCGCCGCCATGTTGGGCAGCGTTGGGCTTGTCGGTGCCGGCCTAGTGTCCGGCACCAGTGCAGCGGCGCCGCTCAAAGGCACGCTCAAACATTCCGTCGCCCGCTGGACATTCCCGAAGTTGTCGATTGCCCAGTTGTGCGAGACGGTGAAGGGCATCGGTTTTGCCGCCATCGACTTGGTCGGCCCGCAGGACTGGCTGACGCTGAGAGCGCATGGCGTGTTCAGCTCAATGTGCAACGGCGCAGAGCTTGGTCTGGATAAAGGCTTCGCCGCCACCCAATTCCACGATCAACTGGTCGAGCGCTATACGCGCCACATCGATTTGGTGGCGGACGCCGGTTATCGCAACCTCATCTGCTTCTCCGGCAATCGCAATGGCATGGATCCTGAGGAGGGCTTGGTCAACGCCGAAGCCGGCCTGAAACGGATCTTGGGCCATGCGGAGAAGCGCGGCGTCATGCTGGTCATGGAGTTGCTGAACTCGAAGGTGGATCACCCCGACTATCTGTGCGACCGCTCCGGCTGGGGCGTGGCGCTGTGCGAGCGGCTGGGCTCCGATCATTTCGGCCTGCTCTACGACATCTACCACATGCAGATCATGGAAGGCGACGTGATCGCCACGATCCGCAAGCACCACGCGTTCTTTAGGCATTACCACACCGCGGGCGTGCCTGGCCGGCACGAGATCGGCGAGGACCAGGAACTCAACTATCCAGCCATCTGCCGCGCCATCCGCGACACGGGCTTCGACGGTTACGTGGCGCAGGAGTTCATGCCCACCGCCGCCGATCCCATCGCCTCGCTGCGCGAGGCCGTGCGCCTCTGCGACATCTGAATCCGATATCCACCAGGGAAATCCCATGGCAGAAAATCACTACGACGCCATCGTCGTCGGCTCGGGAATCAGCGGCGGTTGGGCCGCCAAGGAACTGACCGAGAAAGGCCTCAAGGTCCTGATGCTGGAGCGCGGCCGTAACATTGAACACGTCAAAGGCTACGTGAACGCGATGAAGGAATCGTGGGATTACCCGCATCGCAATCATCCCACGCAGGAGATGAGGGCCAGGTTCACGGTCCGCGCGCGTGACGGCGGCCTGGGCGAGAACACGCTGGACATGTGGGCGAACGAGCAGGATTGCCCCTACACGGAAACCAAGCGCTTCGATTGGTACCGCGGCTACCACGTCGGCGGCCGATCACTGATGTGGGGCCGGCAGAGCTATCGCCTGTCGGATCTGGATTTCGAGGCGAACCTGAAAGAGGGCATCGCCACCGACTGGCCGATCCGCTATGCCGACATCGCGCCCTGGTACGACCACGTCGAGAAGTTCGCCGGCATCGCCGGTACCCGGGAGGGCCTGGACGTCCTGCCCGACGGGGAATTCCTGCCGCCCATTCCTTTGAACATCGTCGAGAAGGACGTAGCCGCGCGGATCAATCAGGCCTTCGGCGGCACGCGCCACCTCATCCACTCGCGCACCGCCAACATCACCCAGCCCAAGCCCGAACAGGGCCGGGTGAACTGCCAGTATCGCAACAAGTGCGTTTTAGGTTGTCCGTTCGGCGCGTACTTTTCCACCCAGTCGGCCACGCTTCCGGCGGCGATCAAGACGGGCAACTTGACGCTGCGGCCGTTCTCGATCGTCAAAGAGGTGCTCTACGACAAGGACCGCAAGCGCGCGCGAGGGGTGGAAATCATCGACGCCGAGAACGGCCAGACCTACGCGTACACGGCCAAGGTGGTCTTCCTCAATGCGTCCTCGTTCAACTCCACCTGGCTGCTGATGAATTCGGCCACCGATGTCTGGGAAGGCGGTCTGGGTTCTTCCTCGGGCGAGCTGGGCCACAATGTCATGGACCATCATTTCCGCGTGGGCGCATCGGGCCGCGTCGAGGGGTACGAGGACAAGTACTATTTCGGCCGTCGCCCCTGCGGTTTCTACATTCCGCGCTTCCGCAACGTCGGCAGCGACAAGCGCGCCTACATGCGCGGCTTCGGCTATCAGGGCGGCGCCAGCCGCACGGGGTGGTCGCGCGAGATCGCCGAGCTCAATATCGGTGCGGAACTGAAGGAGGCGCTGAGCCAGCCGGGCGAGTGGCGCATCGGCATGACCGGGTTCGGCGAGATGCTGCCGTATCACGACAACCGGATCAGCCTGGACCCCGAACGCAAGGACAAGTGGGGTTTGCCGGTGCTGGTAATGGATGTGACCATACGCGAGAACGAGCTCGCCATGCGCAAGGACATGGGCGCCGACGCCGCGGAGATGCTGGCGGCCGCGGGCGTCAAGGACGTCCGGGTGCATGACGATGACTACGCACCGGGCATGGGCATCCACGAAATGGGCACCGCGCGGATGGGACGGGACCGGAAAACGTCGGTGCTGAACATGCACAACCAGGTGTGGGATGCGCCGAACGTCTACGTGACCGATGGCGCCTGCATGACCTCAGGCGCCTGCGTGAATCCGTCGCTGACCTACATGGCGTTGACGGCGCGTGCGGCGGACCACGCGGTGCAAGAACTCAAGGCGGGGAATCTGTGATGGAACGCCGGGAACTCCTGAAGATGATCGCCGCCGCCACCGGCGCGGCCATGATCGGCATGCCGGCGTTCTCCTACGCGCAGGCGCCGGTTGCCGGCGCTGCGAGCGCCTTTTCCGAAGTCGATGTGGCGTTGCTGGACGAGGTGGCCGATACCATCCTGCCGCGGACCAGCACGCCGGGTGCCAAGGATGCGGGCGCGGGCGCGTTCATGGCCCGGTACGTGGCCGACTGCTACACGCCGCAGAACCAGGCGATCTTCCGCGACGGTCTGGCCGATCTGGATCGGCGTGGCGGGCAAGGATTCCTCTCACTGTCGCGGGACGCGCGCACCACACTGCTGCGTGCGCTGGATGCCGAGGCTAGGGCGGGGCTGGGTACCACCGCGAAGGAAGGCGGTGTGAACGCGGGGCCGCTGACGCCGCACTACTTCACGATGCTCAAGCAGCTGGCGATCTTCAGTTTCTTCACCTCGCGCCCGGGCGCGACCGAGGCGCTTCGGTACGTGCCCGTGCCGGGCCGCTACGACGGCGAACTGGGCTACACGCCGGGCACGCCGGCATGGGCCACCGAATGAGCGGCCTGTACCGTCCGTCCGCGCCCTGCGCGTTCACGAGAACCTCCATGACCCCGATGACAAGATCCATGCTGATGGCGACCTGCCTGCTGGCCCCTTGCGTGTTGGCCGCAGCGCCCGCGATCGCGCAAGCCGCCAGCGACCCGCAGCGCGATCCCACCAGGACCGAAGTCTGGAAGCCGATCCCGGCGATGGTCGCCACGCCCCGCGATGCCGCGCCGTCCGATGCCGTGGTCCTGTTCGATGGCAAGGACCTGTCGGCGTGGGAGGGAGAGCAGGGCGGCGAGGCGGGCTGGGCGGTGGCCGAGGGCGCGTTCACGGTGGTGCCGGGCAGCAAGGGCATCCGCACGAAGCAGCGCTTCTGCGATATCCAGCTGCATGTGGAATGGCGCACGCCTGCCGAGACCCGGGGTTTCGATGGGCAGCATCGAGGCAACAGCGGGATTTTCCTGCAGGAGGTCTACGAACTGCAGGTGCTGGACAGCTACGACAACCCCACGTATCCCAACGGGCAGGCGGCATCGATCTACAAGCAGGCCATTCCGCTGGTGAACGCCTCGCGCGCACCGGGCCAATGGCAGGTCTACGACATCATCTGGAAGGCGCCGCGCTTCTCCGCCGGCGGCGGTCTGGTCTCACCGGCGCGCATCACCGTGTTGCACAACAGTGTGCTGGTGCAGAACGATACGGTCGTGTCGGGCAAGACCGAATACATCGGTGCGCCCTCGTATCCGCCCCACGGCTGCGCCCCGATCTACCTGCAGGATCACGATGCCAGGGTCAGCTTCCGCAACATCTGGGTGCGCGAACTCTGAGCTGCGCGCTGGACGCTCATCCGTCTTCGCTTATTGCTTGAGGAAGGCGACCAGGTCGTCGATTTCCTTTTCCGAGAGCTGGCTGAAGGGCGGCATCAGCCCACCGCCATTCACGATCTTCTCCCTGATCTGCTTTTCGTCCAGCCGCTCGCCCACGTCAGTGAGAGCAGGGAAGGTGCCCGGAATGCCGGCACGTTCCGCGCCGTGGCAGGCCGAACACTGGGTGGCGTAGAGCCGGGCACCGGCCGCCGCATCCTGTGGGCCTCCCGAGATCGCCGGGACCGCGACGGAGGCGGCCACCACGACAGACAGGCCGGCCAACTTGACGAATTTCCCCATGGGGATCACTCCGGTATTCAGCGCGCTGCGTCCGCAGGCAGGTGCTTGTAGAGATAGTCTGCGCCGGTTTTCACCACCGCGGAAGGATCGCGCGGCTGATCGTGCTCGACGATGAACCACTGCACGCCCGCCGCCTTGGCGGCAGGAAGGATCGATCCCCAGTCCAGCACGCCCTGGCCGACGGGGGCGAACCCTCCTTCATCCTGCGCCTGGCCCGTGGCTGCGTTGTCCTTGGCATGGACCGCGAACAGGCGCCCGCGGAACTTGCCAAGCGTCGCCGCTGGATCGAGCCCGGCGCGCGCCACCCAGGCCAGATCCAGCTCCGTTTTCAATCCTGGGCCCCCCGCTTCGAATAGCAGATCCAGTCCCGTCTTGCCGGCGAAATCCACCAGTTCGAAGTCGTGATTGTGGTACGCCAGGGTCACGCCCCTGGCTTGCAGCCGTTTCGAGATGCCCGCCAGTTCCTCGCCCAGGGCAGTCCAGCCGGCCGCGTCGGTCGGCCGCTCCTGTTCGCCCAGATAGGGCACCACCAGCACGGTGTTGCCGATCGCCTGGTTGAAGGCGACCACGCCATCCAGGTCCGTGCGCAGGTCCGCCAGCTGCACATGGCTGGAGATGACCCTGATCGAATACCTGTCCAGCAACCGCTTCAGTTCGTTGGCACTGACGTTCTGCGTGCCGACGGTTTCCACCGCCCGCACGCCCGCATCGTGCACGATCTTCAGTTGCTCATCGAGCGAGGCCACATGACGCAGTGTGTACATCTGCACGGCGATGGGCTTGGGCGGCATGGCGGCGTCCTTGGCGAAGGCGGACAGGGCGGACAGGGCGGACAGGCACAGCAGCGTGGTGGCGGCGATTTTGCGCAAGGGCGTGATGGTCATGGTGCACTCCAGGTTCGAAGACCTGCAGACAGGAAGAAGCGGCGCTCGTGTCCCAGGTCGATCAAGGTATGGACGTCCAGGCGCGCGTCCTGGCCGAGGCGATGACGCGGTCGACGATCAGTGCCGAGCGCAGTCCGTCTTCGAATGTCGGCAGCCCTTCAGGTCGCTCAGCGACGATGGCGCGGTAGGTGTCGGCGACGAAGGCGTCGAAGCAGTTGCCATAGCCCTGCGCGTGACCGGGTGGCAGCACCGACAGCCGGCGTTGTTCGGCGCTTCCCGCTCCAGGACCGCGCACGAAGATCTCCTCGCGCTGGTCGGGCAGGCCGATCCAGAGCCGTTCGCTGTCTTCCTGATCGAAGGCCACGCTGGCTTGCGCACCGTCGATTTCGAACCACAGGCGGTTCCGGCGTCCAGCCGACACCTGGCTGACGGTCAACGAGGCCAGCGTGCCGTTGCCGGTCTTGAACAGCGCCGCAGCCACGTCTTCGCTGGATACCGGCTGCATCGCGCCGCCCGCCGCGGGCGTTGAGAAACTCAGCCCGGTGGTGGCGGCGGCGCGCTGCGCGATCACCGTTTCGAAGGCGGCGCTGACGTCCACGAACCGTTCGCCGCTGACCCATTCCACCAGGTCGCACCAGTGAGAACCGATGTCGGCGAAGACGCGCGACGCGCCGCCCAGCGCCGGATCCACGCGCCAGTTGTTGCTGGCCGGGTCCAGCAGCCAGTCCTGCAGGTAGCTGCCATGGATGAGCCGTAGCGGCCCCAGGTCACCATGAGCTATCCGCGCGTGCGCTTCGCGAACGACCGGGTGATAGCGGTAGACGAACGGCACCGTCGCCACCAGGCCGGTGGAGGCCGCCAACGCGGAGAGCGCTTCGGCATCCTGCAGGGTGGTGGCGAGGGGCTTCTCGCAGATCACATGCTTGCCGGCTTCCAGCGCGGCCTGCGCCATCGCGCGGTGCAGGTGATTAGGGGTGCATACATGCACCACTTGCACCTCCGGGTCGGCGAGGGCGTCACTAATGTCGCGATAGGCGCGCGGCACGTCCCATGCTTCCGCCACTTCGGCACCACGTTCCGGCGATGACGCACTGACGCCACGCACGACCGCGCCGGCCAGCAAGGCCGCGCGACGATGCACGGCGCCGATCATTCCGGTGCCGACGATGGCGACCCCGAGCTTGCCCATGCGACGGCTCCTCAGCTGGCGGACGACGTGGAAGGCGCACCGGCGGAAACCGGCCGCTCGCGGAACAGCAGCAGGAAGGCCACCAGCACGACGAAGGCCACAGCCGCGGGAAACAGCCAGATCTTCTGCCAGTCCGGGCCCGCCGCCGTGGTGTAGTACTCAACGACCGCACCGGACAGGAAGGTGCCGATCAACATGCCCACACCATAGGTGGCCAGCGTGATGAACCCTTGCGCGCTGCTGCGCACCGCCGGGCCCGCGTGGGCGTCGGTGTAGATCTGGCCGGTGACGAAGAAGAAGTCGTAGCAAATGCCGTGCAGCACGATGCCGATGACCAGCAGCACGAACCCGCCGCCGGCGTCGCCATAGGCGAACATCCCGTAGCGCAACACCCACGCCGCCATGCCGATCGCCAGCATGGTCTTGACGCCCAGCCGCGCGAACAGGAAGGGCATGGCCAGCATCAGCAGCACCTCGGACACCTGACCCAGGGACTGCAGGCCGGCCGCCCCGCGCACACCCAGGTCGTTGAGGTACGGATTGGTGAAGTTGTAGTAGAACGACAGCGGCACGCAGATGGCGATCGAGGCCAGGAAGAACACCAGGTACGAGCGCGACTTCAGCAGGCGCAGCGCGTCCAGGCCGAGGATCTGGCCCAGCGAAGCGTTGCGCTGCTGGGCGAGCGGCGGCGTGTGGGGCAGGGTGAAGGCGTACAGTCCCAGCATCAGCGAGGCAGCCGCGGCCATGCGGAAGGTGAGCTCCAGGCGGTGCGCCTGTTCCCACCCCAGCCAGCCGATCAGCACGCCGGCGACGATCCAGCCGATGCTGCCCGCGACCCGCACGGGCGGGAACTGTTTTTCGGGCGACTGCATGTGCCGCATCGCCACGCTGTTCGCCAGGGCCAGCGTCGGCATGAACAACAGCATGTAGGCCATCACATACGCGGCGAACGCGTCGAAGCTCGTAGCCGTGGACGCGAACCACATCAGCACCGCCCCGGCCAAGTGCAGCACCGCCAGGATGCGTTGCGCGGCGAAGTAGCGGTCGGCGATCAGTCCGACCAGGAACGGCGCGACGATGGCGCCGATGGACTGGCTGAGGAAGGCGGTGGCGACCTGGCTTGCGCTGGCCTTCAGCGGGCCCTGCACCAGATACGTGCCCAGGGTGACGAACCACGCCCCCCAGATGAAGAACTGCAGGAACATCATCGCGCTCAGGCGCGACATGGCGAACGTCATGACTTCCCCTCCCAGGTCGGTGTTCGGTCAGAGCCCCAGCATGCAGCGCAGTGTTTCCCGACTCGCACCGCTGTCGGTGAAATCGTCGAAGGCGCGCTCGGTCACGCGGATCAGATGGTCGCGGATGAAGGCGGCGCCTTCGCGCGCGCCGTCTTCCGGATGTTTCAGACAGCACTCCCATTCCAGTACGGCCCAGCCGGGGAAATCGTACTGCGCCATCTTCGAGAAGATGGCCTTGAAATCGATCTGGCCATCGCCCAGCGAGCGGAAGCGGCCGGGACGGTCGATCCAGTTCTCGTAGCCGCCATAGACGCCGCTGCGCGCACTGGCGCGGTACTCGGCGTCCTTGACGTGGAAGATGCCGATGCGTTCGTGGTAACGGTCGATGAAGCCGAGATAGTCCATCTGCTGCAGCAGCAGGTGGCTGGGGTCGTAGAGGATTTTGGCGCGCGGATGATGGTCCACTGCGTCGAGGAACCGTTCGAAGGTCGCACCGTCGTGCAGGTCTTCGCCGGGATGGATCTCATAGCAGAGGTCGACGCCGTGGGCATCGAAGGTGTCCAGGATGGGACGCCAGCGGCGTCCGAGTTCGACGAAGGCCTCTTCCACCAGGCCCGGTGGCCGCTGCGGCCAGGGGTAGAAATAGGGCCAGGCCAATGCACCCGAGAACGTGGCATGCGCGGTCAGTCCAAGTCGCTGGCTGGCCTGCGCGGCCATTACCATCTGTTCGACCGCCCACGCCTGCCGGGCGGAAGGATCGCCGCGCTTCTCCGGCGGGGCGAAGCCGTCGAACAGGCTGTCGTACGCGGGATGTACGGCGACCAGCTGGCCCTGCAGGTGGGTGGACAGTTCGGTGATGCGGATGCCATGCCGGTCCAGCATGCCGGCGACATCGTCGCAATACGCTTGGCTCTGTGCCGCCTGCGCCAAGTCGAAGATATGGGGCGCACTGGTGGGCACTTGTACGCCAGAATAGCCGAGCCCGGCCGCCCACTCGGCCAAGGTATCCAGCCGATCGAAAGGAGGCTTGTCACCGATGAATTGCGCCAGGAAAAGCGCGGGACCCTTGAGTGTCTTCACGGCAATCGGCCTTGATGCAATCGATTGCATCATCCTAGCATGGGGTCCTCAGCAGATGCGTTGTGCAGCGCATCGGAGACGCCAAGGCTGACATGGCAACGATCTACGATATCGCCAAACACGTGGGCGTCTCGGCAGGGACGGTGTCGCGAGCGCTCTCCCGCCCGGAGAAGGTGCTGCCGGCGACGCGCGAGCGCATCGAGCAGGCGGCGGCCGCGCTTGGCTATGTCCCCAATACGATCGCCCGAACGCTCAAGACGCAGCGCAGCGGCAAGATTCTGGTCACCGTGCCGGACATTGCGAATCCGTTCTTCGCACAGATACTTCAAGGCGCGGAAGAAACCGCACAGGCGGCCGATTACGCGGTGCTTCTGGGAGATACCCAGCACCAGCCGGATCGCGAAGAGCGCTATGCGCAGATGCTTCGCCGCAACGAGGCCGACGGCCTGATCGTCCTGGGACATCGGCTGCCGCCGACGGCACGCGAGATCGTCAAACAGTTGGGTCCGCACGCGCCGGTGGTTAACGGTTGCGAATTCGATCCGGCATTGAGCATTCCTAGCGTCCATATCGACAACGCGGCCGCCGCTCGCGCCGCGATGGAACACCTGTACGCATTGGGGCACGAGCGCATCGCGGTGGTCGGTGGCCCGCCCGACAATCCCCTGCATCAACAACGACTGGAAGGGGCGAGAACCGCAGCCAGGGCGCGCGGCCGCCTACGCCAGCTGATGCTCGCGCCGGGCGATTTCTCCGTGCAGTCCGGCTACGCGGCGGCCAGACAACTGCTGGGGCAGGGTTCCGGCACACCGACCGCAGCCTTCTGCTTCAGCGACCAGATGGCGTTGGGGGTACTGGCCGCCTGCAGGGACCTCGGCCTCAGCGTGCCACAAGACTTTTCGATCGTCGGCTTCGACGACCTGGTCTCATCCCGATACCTCAACCCGCCCCTGACCACCATCAGCCAACCCATGCGCGAAATCGGTATTCGCGCCGTGAAGATCTTGCTTGCCATTATTGATGGCGTGGACGTGCAGCACCGGCAGACGTTGGACTTTGCTTTGATGCGGCGTGGATCCACTGCTGAACGCGTGGGGTAGGCGAGGGCTACTCCTTCTGTGCCGGAAATGGCGGTTCCATGTAGCGGAGCGCTGCTCAGATCTCTCCTGCCGTCGCCAACGTGATGCCTGTCCTTCGCGGATGATCAGGGATGCTTAGCGGGGTTAGGGGGCATGGTAGCTTCCGACCCAAAGCTGATATGACCTTGCCCTGTCTTTTCAGCTGCGATTGGACCAACGAAGGCTCATCGGGAACTCAGCGCTGGGCCAAAAGGTGCAGCGCTATTCCATGGCGTTTACTAGAATCCTGGAAACTCCGCTAGTTAGACCTCGCAGAGTCCCGCCGCGCACGAATCTAGAGGCCCAAGTGACCAACGATTTCTACTGTGACGAAGCGCTTAGCGGCAAGACGCCGGTTGAGGTTGTAGTGGAGACGGCCGACGTGCTGGCATTTCACCACACGCGCCCTCACTGGGCTGTGCACATAGTCGTGGCCCCAAAAGTGCATATACCATCCCTGACCGACCTTGGCGGACATAGTGTGGAGGTGGTTCACCGTTTGCTAGAAGTCGTACGTCAAGTGGCCGCACAAGTGGAGCGCGAACATGGTGCTTGTCGGGTGATTACAAATCTTGGTGCTTATCAGGATTCGAAGCATCTGCATTTTCACGTAGGGGCTGGCGAACTACGTAAGGACTAGCGAGCGCCTACTGCCGATCTCGGGCGATAGCGGACACCGGCAATGCATGGAATTAGATAGATTTGTCAAGGGTATGGCGTGGAAGCTTCCGACTCGGAGCGGACACTCTCGCTCCGCGCTTGGTTGCATGCCGAGCGGTCTAAACCTAAGCTCGCGGACAATTCTCGGACGCCGCGTGGCATGGGACAGGAAGCGAAGCAGATGCGTATCGTTCGTCCCGTTGCTTTGGTGGCTACTTGTCTGTTGGTCCTCTCATCGTCGTTTGCTTCGATTGCGGCAGACGATCCACAGGAAGTGCCGCTATGGCCCGACGAGTCTCCAGTTCTTCAGGACGGAATCAGGGTGCTGGCCAAGGAAGAATGGGCCATCACCCATCCAACCCTCTTGGTCTACTCTCCACAGCTAACGACGAAAAGCCCCGCCATCCTCATCTTCCCTGGAGGCGGTTACAAGGCGCTGGCGATAGGAGCCAAAAGCACCATCGGACGAAATGGTTCAGACGTCTGCCGGTGGCTCACCGACTCCGGCATCACTTGCGTCCTCGTTAAGTACCGCGTTCCCAATACCGGGTGCAACTGGAACAAGGAAGCCAAAAGGCACGATACCCCCGACGTACCGATGGCATTGCAGGATGCACAGAGAGCTATCTCACTCGTCCGGTTCAATGCGGCCGGTTACGGCATCGATCCAGAAAGGATCGGTGTCATGGGGTTCTCTGCTGGCGGCAACCTCGCGGTCCTGGCCAGTACAGCGTTCCATTCGCGATCCTATGATCCGTTTGACGAAGCTGATCAGGTCAGCAGTCGTCCTGATTTCGCTATCCCCGTGTATCCAGGCCACTTGACTATGGAGCACAAGAACAAAGTGCCCAAAGCCCTCGCAGCTCAGGAGCTCAACACCGACATTGTCATATCAAAGGATGTACCGCCGACCCTGCTGATACATGCGAAGGATGACCTCGTGGATCCGGTTCACTATTCCGTGGTGTACGAGCGCGAATTGAAGAACGCTGGCGTCGATGTGGACCTCATCGTCTATGAAACAGGCGGGCATGCCTTCGGAGTGCGCAAGCAAGGCAAGGATACGGACCGATGGCCGGACGATGCCCTGCTATGGCTACGGAAGATCAAGATCCTCTGACCTCTCGTTTGCATCGTAAAAACTCGGTCCGCTTCTGACCGGAAGCTGCCCCGACGATGAGTGGACCCGTGCTACACATAGTCAGCCCGGGAAACGCGAGCGCTTGTTGGCCGAAGCTCGGTTGTCTACGATGCAAGAAAGGGAGAGGCCGGGCTCGTCAACGCACCCTTTATTGTTGCGGAGGAGGGTCGCAAAGTTCAGACACTCTGCTGAGATACGTCAATGAAGATCACGTTGCACGTTCTGCTGTTCATTGTTTCATTTCTATTGCTGGGTAGAACGAGCGAAGAAGAAGCCGCGCCTTCAATTCAGGCTCAGCTGACGCCTCTCTTAAATGAGATGCTTGCGGCTGCCAATGCGCACGATACTGACCGATTCATGGCCGTGTATGCCCGTAGCAACGAACTCGTCGTAACGTTCGACGACCAGACGATGCGCGGTTGGCAGACCGTGCGCGATCAGCAGTTCGAATGGTGGGGCGGTGGGAATTCGGATGCAGCCTACCGGCTGCGTTCTGCACCTGAGATCACGGTGATTACCCCGGATGTCGTCAGCACGCTGCAATCTATGGAAGTTGCCAGTACGTTGCCCGATGGCAAGAAAGGGTCCGTCCTTGTGGTGGCAACCTCCATCTGGCGGAAGCTCCCAGAGGGATGGCGTATCGTCGTCGCCCACGAGTCATTAATCCAATAGGACCTCAGTGGTGTGCGATTTTCCGAAGCATTCTGGCATAGCGGATAGTGCCGCAAGTCCGCTTCCGACCCGAAGCGGACATCTAGAGGAATGGGTTCTTCGGCCGAAGAACGGGCGGGTTTAGCTCCCCCGATGAGGCTCGCGCCAGTTGCCTTCAGTTCGGCTGCCGTCGACGGATCCACCGATGCACCCTTGGTCACGATAACGCCCTCCCGCGCGAGTCTTCGCCAACGAGACAGCATGTAGGGATGGATGTAAAGCGACTGGGCGACATCGCCGACTCGCACGCCGGGCTGCTGGCTCAAACGCACCGCAGCGGCTTTGAAGGCATCGCTATAGCGATGGATGGTTCTGGGACCTGGCTTGGGCATGGGGACACTCCTGAGGGTTAGGTCAGGGTGTCCACTAAACCGTAGGAACTACCGTCCGGTTATACGTCGGCTTGTTAGCCGGACTCAGTGACCCTAAGATCGAGCGGCATCAAGGGGGATAGGACAACATAGGGTGCGCTGTGGATAAGCTGTATAACCGGACCTCGGGATCCGGTTAGGTAGTTTGGCATCAAAAGGCTCCTTGCAATGGCAGGGCTATTTCGTATCGCTGGATACCTATTCTTGCTCGTGGCTGCTGGAGTTCTGGCCTATTACACCTACTTCTATGGGTTGTTCTTTGTCCGACATCCGGATGGAGCAATCTCCCTTCTTCCCTTGATCTTTGGAGGGATTATTTCGATTGCACTTGGGGCCATCGGGCGAGTGCTTCTTGCAATCGGCAGGGGCAGGCGCGTGATGCCTAACAATTCATTCAATTCGAACCCGCGTCGTTAGCGCGGCTATCTGATGCTCTATGATTCGCGGGTCAGCTTATTCAGGCGTTAGGTGCGCAGATGAGCAAATTCGCAGCTGTAGCATTCTTCATCCTGCTGTTTGGCAGTCCGGCAATTCGTGCTGCTGACCGTTGCAAGTATGACGAGGATACCTTGCTCGCGCTTGATGAAAACGCATTTGATCAAGACCTTTCAGGTGGCTGGCGGGCCATTGCCAATATTCCTGGCTGCGAACTCGCAGCCGCGGGCTTGTTAGCGGCCTACCGAGCCAAGCATCCGAATGCCGGCTCACTTCTAGCGTGGCACGAAGGTCAAATGCGCGCCTCGGCAGGTCAATACGAGCAAGCAATTCCGTTGTTGGAAACCGCCCGGAAGCCCATGGAGCAAGACCCAACCGGTTGGAACTACTACGTGGATTCCACCCTGGCTTTCCTGCGGCATGACAATCCTGCGCTACGGGCCGCGCAAAAGCGCCTCGCAGCCGTCGCTTATCCGGAAGGCTCTGGCATGCCGCCACTGAAGGATGGCTACTTTGAGCTTCCTGCCCGGCCCGGACAGCCGACCATGAAGATGCGCTGGCCACCGAATATTGAGGTCGTGGACGGGCTGGTGGCCTGCTTCGGCAAACCTTACGCGGAAGCATATGGTGCGTCGTGTCGCCCGCCCAGCCCATGAGACGGGCACCTGACAATTCGTTCAGGCCGCCGCCGCTTCGCGGCACGGCTTAACTCAGGCGTTAGGTGCCTATGGATACTAAGCGGCTACTCATTGGCGCAGTGTTAGGTGCAATACCTTCATTGTGTTGCGCATCTGACACCTACTCTGGCAGTCAGTGGGGGCTTCTCACCTTTCTGGTTTCGTTCGTCTACATACTTCCAATCTACGCAATTTCCCTGGCGGTGTTCCTGCCACTGCAGCGTAGTGGCTCCACTAGATTTGGCGTACTGGCCCACGCGCTACCTTTTGTCGTGGTTTGCGTGGGGGTTTTACTGGCCGGTAACGACTTATTCGGAGTGCCGTTAGTGGGGGCGTGGCTAGTAACATGGGTGTCTTACGGGCTGCTCCTAAAGCGTCTTGGCAATAAGCGAGGCACCTAACAATTCATTCAAGCCTAGCTCACACCAGGGCGGTGCTTACCCTGCTGCCCCCGCTGAGAGGCACTGAACCTCTGCTAAGGAATGTTTCACGTCGGCTCAGCGACTCGTCGCAGATAATCGCCACGTCATGCACGAGGTCACACTGATGAGCTACTCGGAAACCCGACGTTTGCAGGACCATGAGATCCGGATCAAGCACAGGCGTGTAGTGGTTGATGGCGTGGACACGTTCTACCGAGAGGCCGGACACGAAAGTGCCCCGGTGGTGCTTCTTCCCCATGGCTATCCATGTTCGTCTTTCGAGTTCAGAAACTTGATGCCGCTTCTTGCGCACCGCTGGCGTCTACTGGCTCCCGATCTTCCCGGATGCGGATTTAGCGCTACGCCAAGCGACTTCAACTACGGCTTCGACGGATACGCCAAGTTCCTCGACGGCTTCGTTCGCAAGCTCGGTGTTGAGCGCTTTGTTCTCTATCTTCATGATTTCGGCTCGCCGACAGGTGCACGGCTAGCGATGATGGACCCCTCGCGCATCGTGGCCCTGGTCATCCAGAATGGTGACGTTCCTTATGAGGACGCCTTAGGGCCTAAGTACGCCGACATCGAGAAGACTTGGCATCTATCGACCGAAGAGATGCGGGCAGCCATACGAGAATCGATAACGGAAGAGGGATACCGCGAAGAATTCCTGAACGATGTCAGGCCTGATTTGGCCGAGCGCATACCACCGGAAATGTGGTCGCTACATTGGTCGTTGACGACGCCGGAGAGAATCGAAGCTCACGTGGATGTCATTGCCGGGCTCAAGGACAACCGTCGTTTTTTCCCCAAGCATCGTGAGTATCTAGCTACCTTTCAGCCACCGGCATTGATCATCTGGGGTCCGCAGGACCATTACATGCCCGAAATGTCTGCGAGGGCCTACCTCCGGGATCTGCCCCAAGCGGAACTACACCTTCTAGATGGTGGCCATTGGTTACTCGAAACCAATCTTGGCGAGGTTGTCGAGCTGATGCGTGATTTCCTACAACGAACCCACAAACCCACTGAGCAGGTGCGAACTGATCGGTCCTAGGCGGCCCCAGCCGGATTCGGAAGTGGCCTCTACATGCTTTTAGGGACTGGTGGATGGCTCTCCCGGCCTACCCTTGAAGAGCGCCGAGTAGATCGACTAATTGTCTCACCCTGTAGGGTTTGGACAAGAACTGCGCACTCTTCGGGATGGGTGGAAAGTGGGACAAAGGGTGGCCAGAGGTGAGGATGACACGCACGCCTGGTTGTGAATCAATTGCCTCCTTTGCCACGTCGATGCCTGTCAACTCGCCCGGCATTGCGATATCCGATATGACAGCGTCAAATGGTCCATTGCTATGCAAAGCCTCGAGTGCCTCACTGCCCGATGTTGCTTGAATCACTGTCATGCCGTGAAGATCTAGCGACTCCGACACCAGTGAGAGGAGGTCTGCTTCATCTTCAACAAGGAGAACTCTAGGCATCGTGCACGCTCGACAACGGAAGGTAGATAAAGACAACCGTTCCGTGGCCGGGCGTGCTGGTAAGGGACGCATGGCCACCGGACTGCTTGGCGAAGCCAAAAATCTGGCTTAACCCAAGCCCGCTGCCCTTGCCAATCCCTTTGGTGGTGAAGAAGGGTTCAAACACGCGTTCTTGGATATCCAACGGGATGCCGGTCCCGTTATCCGCAACGCTTACGCACACCATATCCCTTTCGGATGCAGTTGAGTCTGAAGGGTCAGCCAGGCGGCGTAAACAGGTTGTGACCGTGATCGTTCCGCCCTTCGGCATGGCATCCCGACTGTTAACGACCGCGTTGAGGACAGACGCCTCGAACTGGGGCTTGTCCACCTCTACGTGAGGTAGGTCAGGGGCAAGTTCGTAGCTCAACTCGATATTGTCGGGACAACTGCGCCTCACCAGATCCTGGAGCTCACGGATTGATTGGTTGACGTCTAGCGGCTCGGCGACCAGATTCTGGCCTCGACCAAAGGTCAGCAGCTGCCGCGTCAAAAGTGCACCCCGCTCTGCGGCGCGAAGGGCAGCTTCTACATTGCGTGATACCCGGGGGTCATCGCTTACACGGATTGCAATGAGATCCAATGCGTTGATGACGACAGCAAGCAAGTTGTTGAAGTCGTGGGCTAGGCCGAGAGTTACCTTGCCGACGGCCTCAAGCTTTTGTGCGTGCAGTAGCGAGGTTTGGGCTTCTTCTAACTGGCGTTGAGCTTCTAAGCGCTCTGTGATGTCGCGCGTCACTTTCGCGAACCCGACAAGCTCTTCGTTGGACCAAATTGGGTCGATGGCTATGCTGGCGAAGAACCGGGTGCCGTCCTTGCGCACCCGCCACCCCTCAGATGAGTAGCTTCCGTTCTCGCGCGCCGCTTCCAGCTCGCGCTGCGGTAAGCCCGCTTCAACGTCGCTAGGCTCATAGAACCTTGAAAAGTGCGCGCCGATGATCTCATCCCGGCTGTATCCTTTGACCCGTTCGCCCCCGTGATTCCACGTTTGAATGTGACCCATCGGATCGAGCATGTAGATGGCGTAGTCGGTCACGCTATTAAGAAGGAGGCGAAATTGTTTGGACTCGGTCGTCCAGCTCTCACGCTCGTTACCTCTATCGTCTGTACGGTCTGTCATGGGTACCTCAACCTTCGGTCAACTTAATGAAGTCGGTGTGAAGGACTGATTCACATATGCTGCGCGTGCCCAGGGCCGAAGTGGTCAGCTGAAGATATCCGAGAGGCTGTTGAACGACCAAGTTCTGTTCTGAGGGTTCACAGACGTCCGCGCCGAGCTTTGGCAGTTTGTAAGCCGGACGGAGACGGTCGATCACTGGCTGCGGAAATCGGCGGAGAGGAAGGTGAGCGTGCGTGTTTCGCCGTCTCGGTCGCATCTACGACATGGAAGCCCTCGAGGGCGGAGTCGAGATCTGGACGAGTGCGGCGGCGGCCAGGAACGAACGGGAATTAGTTTTTTTGGCACCCGAACTACCGGACCACGATTTCGGCGGCCGGCACGCCAGCTGGTTGTGATCTAGCTAGACCCAAGCTATTGAATCCCCACCGCCTGTTCATACTCTACTGGTCAGTTGAGTTTCTCAACTGCGTAGGTACGATTTTCTCAGGCAAATGATCCTAGTCCACTGTCAACTAATCTATGGCCGCTCGGCAGCCGGCGCCACGTTGGGATTGAAGGCGAGCCAACAGACTGCAGGCTCTTCCCAATCGGCCTTAATGACAGGAACTCCATGATCAGACAGCGCCGGATAGTTGAAGTCTTCCTGCTAACGCTCGCAGTACTAGGCGTTAGTGGTCTCACCAGCTACGCAAACGCAGCGAACTCTGCAAAGCGTCTCGCTGGAGTGGCATTTGCTAGTTTTGCACCGTTGAATACCGACATATTCATCGCCAATGGAGACGGCAGCAATGCGATCGCTTTGGCGGAGGATCCCGCACTGGACTCAAATGCATCGTTCTCCCCAGATGGTCGCTGGATTGTTTTCACTTCAACCAGAAGTGGCTCATCCGATATCTACAGAATGCGCCCTGATGGCTCTCGGCTTGAGCGGCTTACGGATGACCCCTCATTTGACGATCAGGCAGCCGTCTCGCCTGACGGAGAAACGCTCGCCTTCGTCTCGACTCGAAATGGTCAGGCAGACATTTGGACACTGGACTTGAAGACCAATGCGGTGCGGATTGTGACCCACGATCCCGCGGGTGACTTTCGACCGACATGGTCGCCAGATGGGAAATGGATTGCCTTCTCGTCTGATCGTGATTCAAGAAAGCCAAAGATGAGCTTCGTGACCCTGCACTCGACCGAGCTCTATGTCGTTCGTGTGGACGGCTCCCAGTTGCGACGGGTGACGTCGACAGCGGCATTCGCGGGAAGTCCATCGTGGTCTCCTGACGGCAAGTCGCTGCTGTTCTATGAGGCAGACCTTGACAACGTGCAGAAGATTACGAGTCCACGCCGCTTACGGGGGACGACTCAAATCGTTGGGATAGATCTGGAAAGCGGGGAGCGCACGGTCTTTAGTAGCGGCGACGGCGAGAAGTGGTCCCCGCGATGGCTGTCGAGCGAAAAGATCGGCTTCGTAAGCGGCGGCCCGAACGGCGGCATCGAGTTTGTTGACGGCGGCAAGCCAATCAATGGCGCGCGTGGCGATATGCGAAACGTTGATTGGTCGTCGGACGAGAAGCGAGTGGTGTTCCAGCGCGAAGTGGGAACACAGTGGCCACCCACGCAGACGTGGCCGAGCCGCGATGCACGGTTTCCCCTGCTCAGGACTGGAATCTTTCCGTCCTTCTCCCCGAGCGGAGATCGATTTGTCGTCAACGACAGGACGGCGGGCGCCCTGCACAACCGCATCCTGGTGATGAATGCAGACGGAACCCAGGCCGCGACCCTGTACCAAGAAGACAAAAGAAGTGCGTTGGCGCCTGTCTGGTCTCCCGGCGGCACCCGTGTCGCATTCGGTCTGGGAGGCTTCTTCCAGGCTACGACGGGGCCGTCAACCGCGGACGTAGCCGTAGTTGGGATGGATGGTACCGGGCTGAGGGTGCTGACTGACGGCACCGGCAACTACGGATTCCCAAGCTGGTCGCCGGATGAGAGTCGCTTGGTCTATAGAGCCGCTGGCAAGGATGCCAATGGTCTGTGGATCGTTGACGTGGAGACGGGTGAGCGATCAGAGCTGATTCGTAGCGGGGGGCATGAGAACTTTCCCGCATGGTCTCCCAAAGGCGACAGGATCTCCTTCACCAGCGACCAGGATGGCGACTACGAGATCTATAGCATCAAGCCTGATGGGACCGATCTGCGCCGACTTACGAATGCGCCTGGCAACGACGCACACAATGCATGGTCGCCGGATGGTGAATGGATCGTTTTCACCAGTTCAAGAGCGGGTTTCAAGGATGAGGCAGTCCTGCATCCGCACAACCCGCAACCGTATGGGGATCTTTACGTGATGCGGGGTGATGGCACTGAGACCACGCAACTTACCGACAACCAGTTTGAGGAAGGAACCCCGGCGTGGATGCCGCCCCCCTTCTTACAATCCCCTTCCACTCCTGCTGGTCACTGAAGATCGGAAGCGGCGCTGACCACGATTTCCGCCTCTGGCCGGAAGCGGACATGGGCGTGGTAGGGGATTAGATTGATTTATCGGGGGTAGGTGATGGTGGTTCTTGCGAAATCGCGCGTACGTAGTGAAAGATGGATCTCCCTATTGATAACCCAGTTGATGCGCAGAAGAGTGTGAGGAATTCCGTCAGCGCAATGGGTTTGGGGTGATTGCTTCGGCGAATCGAATCGACGACAGTTTCGATTGACCGAATCCCGACAAAGGCATCCATGTCCAAGCGCAAGCCAAAGAAGCCTCATCGACGCACGTTTCAGGCGTCCAAGCGTCCGCTCAGCGACGTGGAAAAGGCGCTCAATCGTAGTATTGAGGCTATTCGCGCTCACCTGACTTCGGTGAGTGCGATCGACGCATACCTCGCCCTGCTCATTTCCGAACTGTGGTTGCCCAACCTGTCGGCGCAGACCCGCCAGGCGTTGGCGCTGTCGGTCTTCGTCTCACTTAAGGCGCCTGCCTTTGGCAAGGGGAGCCTTACCGCGTACGCGCACTTCAGCGCCTTCATCAGCCGCTTGCACGAGTTGTTGCCCAAGTTTCCCATGACGGACGACTACGTGCCGGAGTTGGACTGGGGCCAGGTGCGCGTTGTCTTTGAAGGCAAGACCTATCGCCTGATGTACGGCGGCGCCTTCGAGCGCATGCCCGATTTCATCGAGACCTTTCGCTTGGCTAGAACCGGAGGCGGAGCGGGGCGCGCGGACATGCGTGCCGCGCTGACTGTGCATGAGCATTTGCTGGACAACATTGCGCAGCCGGGGGAGGTCAGCGGCCTGGACTCGGGTCATCTCGAGGTGCCGCCGGAGACCTTCTGGGTACAGGCGCTGCAGGTGTTGCAGGCGATTCCGGGGCGCACGGCCAATCTGGCACCGAGTCCAGCTCTCGTCGCTCGTCCCGGCGCCATCCCACCGCTGGACGCGGCCACGTTCACGACCAAATTTATGACCGGCAAGCTGTTGCCCTTCGCGTGGCTGGAGTTGGAGGGCCAACGCTTCCCGCTCAGCCCGCGGAATCTTTGCGCCGTGGTGATCCAGCACTGGGAAGAGCGCGATGCTCGGCCGAGCGCGCAGTTGGAACGCGACACGGCGACGCAAGCCGCCCGGTTCCTCGAAGCGCGCTTTCGACCGGCGGACATCATCCCGGGGCCGCTGCGCGTGTCGCTTCGCCACGCAAAGCTGCCTGATCTGCAGGTCGGCGCATTGCTCAGGACGCGAAAGGCACTGTGGCTGGTGGTCTTGGTCGATGTCCGGCGTGCGAAAGACCTGTCTGCGTCCGAGCAGCGGCTTCGCGCCTTGATAAAGGAAGATGACGGCTTGGTAGCGCAGGAACTGGCCACCGGCCAGATCGTGCACATGCCGCTTCAGGGACGCTCGCTCGATGCGGTGCGCGTGCTCGCGGTCATCGTCGCCCCCATCGCCGGCGGCGCCTCCGTCGCGATACCACGTTCGTCCGACATCCGGACTTTATTCCTGGTGGATTTGGTGTCGATCGTCGAGTCGGTCGATCGATCGCAGGACTTGGACGACTACTTCGCCTTCGTCGATGCCAATGAGGAGTCTGCCTCGCCGTTCACCGGTCCGATGGATATCTTCGCCACGTATCGACAGTCCCACGGCGTGCTCATCGGCGGCGCGATTCGTCCGACAATGATCATGCTCGATCCGCACGGCGGGTCAAATTTTCGGTATGAGGCACTCCGAAATTTCTGGGCTTCGGCGCCGCGTCGGTTTCCGGACGACGACCCCACCACATGGAAGGTGAAGCCTACCGACAAGACCCTGCGACAGCTGACCCATCGCGGTCGCCCGCAGCTGTCGTGGTGCGCCGACGGGACCGTGCCCACCTTGCATTTCATGCTCGATGTCGATGCGCAAGACATCGAGGTTCGGAACGGCGGCTTGTTGGAGTTGTTCATCCATTGCGTGGCGGATGCATGGAATGAACGGGCGGAGTTGTTTCCTGCGAATCTGTTCGCGCATCAACGCATCGTGACCCATTGCCGCGCCAACCTGGAACGCTTGCCAGCGGAAAGCGGCGGCAAGCACTCGACCGAAGCGCTGCTCACCGCTTGGAAAATCCGCGAGCGCAATGCCAATTCGCTCGTCCTGGAAGTCGAAGTCGATCTGTCCCAAGTCGCGGCGGACCTGGAAGACGCCTCGGATGCCCGGTTCGAGGCTTTCTGCGCCGGCGAATGGCTCGGGGGCGCATGCGCACTGCTAGGAATCTCCCTCGATGAACAGGTACAGCGTGCATTGGCGGCCACCGCGGACCGAACGCCGCGCTTCACCCTTTCTCACCGGGAGCGCATGGTAGACGTGCCCGATCACCCCGACCCGATCTTGGCGGAACTCGAACACTTCAAGCTAGCCCGGCGTGACCTCGCGATGGAGTTCCGGGCCGAAGGCATCGCACCGGGCCGCTACGAACTCAAGCCAGCCAAAGCGGTGATCGACAAGATTCGCGATCGCTATCGGGCCTTGGTGCACGATCATGTTCGCCAGTTTGATCGGCAGGCATTCGTGCGCCTGGCGGTCGAGCAGTTCGATCACTTGGTCGCCGACTACGACCGCGAGAGCACGCGGCTTCGCATGAGCCTGACGCACGACGTGGACTTTGATCGCACCGCGCAACAGGCCAAGGCGCACGAAGAGTTCATCCAGATGACGCGAAATGTTCGCTACCTGCTCGAGTTGGGGTACAGCCGGGGCGAATCGGGGGGCACGGTGCCCACGGTGGAAGACTGGCAACGGCTGGTTGCGCAGGCGGATTGGCTGCTGGTGCTGTATGGAGCCAGCGACACCTTGCATAACGAACTGGAAGTCGGCGGCGTCGACGTGGACAGCGACTTCATCCCCGAAGTCTTTTACCACGGCGATGATGACCAGACCTATAAGCAAGAAGCCGCAAACGAGCTGCTGGAGCGCGGCGCTGACGAAGACCGCGTCGCGTCGATGGACGAGGCGCAAAGGCAACGGCTCAATGCGGCTTTCGTGAACAGCGTCGGTTTTTCCTTGGCCACCCTGTTGCCCGTGTTGGCGGTGCTGGGTCGGTGGGCGAGCGCCAAGGAGGGAACGGTGCCGCTAGCGTGGTCATACGAGGGGTCCAAGGCAGACGTCTTAGCTACCCTCAATGCGCACGTTCCGGTGCCGGTGCTGCCGTCCGAGGTAGAAGCGGCATTGAACTTTCTGACTTTGGACGCCAATCGCGTCTGCTTGCTCGCCGGTGTCGATAAGGAAACAGACGATGTGCCGATCTGGGAGCACCGCAAGCGCCTGCATCGCTACGGCATTCGCCCCGTACTGCGTGTCGGGCAGGACCGGCTATTGTGGGGCGCAGCCGCTGCGCATCGCGCCTTCGGCATCTGGAATGGCACATTCTCGGATGGCTACCCCCCAGCTGACTTTGGATGTCCGGAGATTGAAGCCGTCGCCGAGGCGATCAAGAAGAACATCGAACATGACCTGGAAATGCGCGCTGTCGAAGTGTTTGGCCGGCATCTGACGTACGTCGAGCATGGCGTCGACTTCCATCGGCGGTTCAAGCGAGAAGGCTTCGAGGACGTCGGCGATTTCGATGTACTGGCCTACCAGCCGGAAGACAACCGGTGGTTCATGGTCGAGTGCAAGTACAACAAGCCGGCGTTTTGCATCAAGGATATGCGGCGCCTTCGCGAGGACGTCTTCGGCAAGACGCCGACGACGGGGCAGTTAGCGAAGATCGCACGTCGACGCGCGTTCCTTGAGACCCATGCCGCGCGATTGCTCGAGCTATTGAAGTGGCCCGCGGCGCACGTTGTCGAGCAGCGGATCGAGGACTTGTACGTGTGCCCGCGCATCTTCTCATTCATGCGCCGCCCGCCGCGTCCGGTGCTGACGCAGTTCGTTCGTCTGGGCAAGCTCGACGCACTGGTACGCAGTCGCCTGGATGGTGGGGCAGAACCCTGTGGGTAGGATCGGTGGCTATCCCGACTGGGCGTGGGATTGGCATGATCGGGAAGAGCGCGGGGCAGGCGCATGCGACACCGCTTTCGGCGAGATGGAGATGTAACGAGGGGCTGATTTGTAGCGAGTTTTCCTGAGCCGCAGGTTGTACGGCGCCTGCGGACCACTTCGGACCAGAAAGCCAAAAGTGACGATTGCTGCCTGCGTGTGGCTGCGGGCCTACTTGGATGCCTTCGCCGGCTGTGGCCTGCCCGTTGTCGCGTGCAAGACGAATTTCTTCAAGCGTCTTTCATCGGTGAATATGGCCGTAATGCGAAGTCTTCTTCCATTTGCCGTGGTCACTTTCCCGATTCCAAACATTGACGCACCAGACATAATCCAAGCGGGCTCTGAGGTCACTCTCTAGATTCATTCCGGCCTCCCTGGTCACCCGAGTGCATGTGGCGATCGGCGCTGGCCACCCTCGAGGTTGGCCCGGGCTCCAGTTCCATAGCCACCATTGCCACGAACCGACCTCTTTTCCATCCGAACGGAGGTTGAACTTGTTCTCGCCGGGAATGAACTTCAACTTGGGGAAACTCGTTGTCGCCAGGGGAAGGTAAGGCGGCCGCTGCAGGAAGTGAAACTGTAGATAGCCTAGGCTATCTCCAAGTATGGGCATCACAACTGGCAGGAAGGGGGTGGGGTTGCCTTTCTCCACTTCTATCCGTCTTGGAATCAGGGAACGCAAGCCATCTCGGGCCGGTGCATGCTCGATGTGGGGTTGCCGGTAGAAATTGACGACATGCCGTGCGTCCAGTTCCTCCAGGATCCTTGCCACTGCGAATACTTCAAGCTCGGCATGTTGCAGAGGCGAATCGATGACAGGCAATGAACAGTGCATTATCCGTTGCTGTGGGTCCCCCTCGATCTGCTGAATCGTCGATAGGGCTAGGGCTTCAGGGTCGCAGGCCAGCGCCGCTTGGTTGTGGACTGAAGACGCCCAAGCAGGAGGTGTGTGAGGAGCGATTCGCAGAAATATTGGATCTATTGGCAGCGCTATTCTTGCGAAATGGCGAGCGGCATCGGCAGGCATCCCCCAGTGATCCGCGGCACAGGCAAGTGTCCGCAGGTACGCGGACCGGGCCAAGTGCCCTTTGCGTGTCACGAACTGGCCTACATGATCCCGTCCTGAGTCCAAGAAATGGCCAAAATATCCTTCATCGAGGTTCGCAACGCGGCCACGAAGCACGCTGTATTCGAACGCCCATTGGCGCAACAAGGGACGGCCAGTGCGTTCTTCCAGGCTTTCCAAACTGTTGCCGAACACCGGAGGAATAAACTCGCCCGATGCCAACTCATGCATTTCCTCGTCGAGCTCGAGCAGGTTTGGAGCGGGCGTTGAGTGGCAGCCGGTCCAAGAAGGCACCAATGTTCGATTGTCCATGACCAGCGAGAGAATAAGGTCAGATGCGATTGACGGCTTTGGGATCGCTTGGCGCAACCGCGCAACGTGATTCGGATGCACTGGCGTTACAAGAAGTGGGCAAAGCGTCTCAAGACACTCGGACTCAAGGTCGCGCGAGCCGAGCCACCTTGCCATGGCATCGACGAAGACTTCGCTGCTGAGTGTGGAAAGGGCTGAGCCAAGCGACTGGATTGTTACCAGCTTGGCCATCGGTACTGGGAGTCCGAGGCGGGCAAATCCCAAGTCGGCGACGTGTCTGGCTTCGATCATGGATGATCCATAAGCCAGCGCGGTTGCTCTAGCGGCTGCATCTCAAATTCCTCCGTCGCAATGTCTAGGAGCACGCGCAAGATTGATATGGCGCGTGACAACTCGCCAACATGCAGGAGCAGAGTGATCAACCCGGTGTCCGGTATGGCGCGTCCTCGGTCCGATTGCTCCGGGATCGGCAATGTAGACATATCGACGAATTCGGCCCATCGCTTGGGATAGTCCTTTGCTGCCAACTTGATGCGGCGGGCGGCTTCCGAGTGACCGTGGACGAGTCCGGACCACCCTTGTCGATACCGATGGGCCTCGACGAGCCATCGGAATGCTTTGGTGGGACCTTGAGTCTTGCGGCTTAGGGGATAGGCGAGATCGAGCAGCTGAGTTCGGCGCCAGCCAAGTCTGCCTTGCTGGAGAAGCGAGTCGATGGCCTTTAACATTTCGGCCCCTTTTCCTTGTACCTCCCAATGGTGGAACCAGTTCGTGATGCACTCCGACTCGAGCTTGCTCTGCCCAGATGCTTCTACAGCGGCAAGGAAGGCGTCCAGCATGTCGGGGGAATAGGTTGCAATGCTTGGCATGGCCGAGCGATCCGGCGGCGCCTCTCCATGGGCATTCCGGCTGCTTGGCTCCAGGGGAGGACTTGCGTGGGTGCCGTTGGTCCATGGATCCAACAACATGCTGGCCTCATTCTGCTTGCGTGCGCGAATGGCGGCTTGTGCTTCCTCGGTTCCAAGGAATGCAGAAGTGGGGCCTGTTTCCGGCCGTGCCAGATCGACCACTTCGAGGTACTTCGCAAATGTCCTCTCTGCTTCATACCACTCCGCGCTCTCGATCAGAAAGTTGTAAAAGCGCACGTATGCATCAGGCATTAGCCTCAGGAGCATTGGCGCTAAGTCCGATGGGCTTGCACCAGATTTCTCCGTCATGTTGCCAATGTGGGTATAGATCGGTGCTAGCTCCCTGACTGCTTGAATTGCGGACCTTGTATCGTGTTCGGCAATCTCTTCCACGCTTTCAAGGACCATAGGGAGTTGCCAATCTTTCCTCCATCCGTAGCCAATAGCGCAGCGATAAGCCTTCGATAGCAATCGTACGGCCAGGCCGTCAAGTCCGTACGCAGTGGCCCATGTGCACAGCCCCGCCAGCTCTGTAGCCAGCTCATTGAATGGTTTCACAGTGGACAGAGTGTTCTGTTCACGATCTTCGATGTCCAGACGCGCTGCTTCGGCATCCAGAATGCGGAAGTTCCGTTCAAGGAAAAGCTCTCGCCAGTGTTCCAACGCGAAGAATGAGGAGTCCTTACACTTGGTCCATTCAGTGGCAGATACGCGTTCGACGTGCGAACGGGGCCGGGAGAGGAAGTACAAGTCGGCTGTAATCATGACTAGCGATCTTCGCAGGGCGCGGTAGTCGAACCAGTCGTTATGCTCGTAGGCCTTCGGGGCTTCTAAGTTGAAACACCGGTAGGCGATGGAGAATGCTGGGATCTCTCCTCTGGAAAGAAGGGCGCCGCAAGCGTGCGCAATGCCTGCCAAGTCACCCAAGGCGGCGTTCATCCATGCTCGATTCGAGCGCACACCTAAACCGTCGGGATCTTTTGCTCCCCCAAGGAACAGCGTCCGGGCGAGTGCGTCGAAGAAGAGGTGGTGAATATAAAGCGAGAACCCTTCTTCGTCGGTGGTCTTGTACGAGGTGGCCAGCGCCTCGTGAGCAGGCATGTAGGGTCGTCGGGGTGCCCCTTCCGCCCCTTGGTACAACAGGTGCCAGCAAACCGAGAGCGAATGTTTTCGGAAGCGGCTGAATTCCTCCCATCGATGCAATTGGGCGCCTGCCCAAGATGCAGTCCTTATTGTTTCAAGCTCCAAAACGCGGCGAAGCTGCGCGGGCATTGGCACAGCGCTGAACGAAATTAGAGCGTCAACGTCTTCTCCTTGGCTGGCCCCGTTGAGGAAGCGCTCGAAGAGCTGCGACGCACGGTGATGCTTGAGCAATAGCCTGACTATGCGATCTGGCTCGTAATGATGAGTTCCCGCCGCGACTTCCAGAAACTGTTCAATAGCTTTCTGGTAGTCGCCCGGCTGCAGGACACCGGACTCAATCTGATCATTGATCTTGAGACGCAGGCGCTCTTGCACCGCCGATGCACGGGCAGTCTGGCCGCGAGAAAGGTAGAGCATCGCAAGTCGATGTAGCCCATGGGCGCTGGACTGGTTCAACTCGGAAGCAAGAAGCAACGATGGATAGGGATCCGCAGTGAGACTTAACGCACAGCGCTCCAACTCATCCACATTATCCAACTGGTAGCTCAAGCCATTGTGCAGACGTGTCTTGAGTGCGCGTTTGCGGATGGCCTGCTCGTAATCTCCCGCGGCAAACGCCACCTCCTCGGCGATTTCGAGGATGCGAATAAGTTGCCATGAAGGATAGGCTCTCGCTAGCCCTTCGATAGCCCAGGATCTGGAAGTATTGGCGAGCAATGCTTCTTGGTTGCCCTGCCGGGACTGATATATCCATAGCCAAGCCCAGCGAAGATAGGGAGGAGCATGAGTCTCAAGCCAGTGCTGAACCTTGGATAGAAGGGCGCGGACTCGATTATCATGGGTTGGCTGGTTGGAAATGAAGACATACAGCGAACCGTGAAAAGCTACGAGTCCCGCATCGACTGAGGTCAGGAGATGTCCGATCTCGGATTCGAGGCTGGAGTCATCCGATCCTAAACATTGTTCAAATGCACCAACGGGCCAGATGAAGTCATCGACTGCCATCAGGTGCAAGGCATCTTTCGCCTTTGGGGAAAGACGCTGCCATAGCGAGGCATAGTAGGCGCGGGAATCTGCTACCGGGACTGGCGCGCTTTCATCGACCATCCTTGCAGTCAGTACTTGGCTCTGGCGAGTCATTGCCAAGAACGTATAAGTCAGAACGAGTGGATGGCCGTCGCTACAGCGCTCGAAAGCAGTTGCCAGCTCTGCAAGCTGGTCTGCGGGGAGAGATCCTGACTCGGCCAGGAATGTGCCCGCATCATGCTGGGCCAAAATCCATGCATGAATCGAGGGCAGCCGCATGCGCGGCAACTCGGTCCAGTATTCCGGCCGCAGGTTGGCATTAAGTCGCGCAGGAAGTTGTTTCTCGTCTACCCGTTGGGTGCCAACAATCATCGTTGTATTCGCGGGAAGCGGTAGCAACTGGTCGAATAGCGACTTCAGCGGCCCAATCTCTTCGTCGTTCTCCCGCCAGACATGATCCAGTCCATCAATGACAATGATGAACCTTTTGCTCTCAGCGTCATAGGCCTTACCGCACGCAGCAAACCATTGTCGGAGGTCTTCAGGATGGTTGCCGAGATGATCCAAACCATCGACCCCAAGGGAGCGCATCTGGGCCATCAGGGAGTCTGCGACTCGGCCTGGATTGAAGCGATCCGACGCGTCCTGCAGGTCCAAGAAGTAATGGTGGCGGATAACCGGCGATCCGCGTTCCTTGAGGCGCTTGCATGCGTAGCTCAGGAAGGTGCTTTTGCCTTGGCCAGGAGATCCCCACAGCACTCGGGCGTCCCAGCTACCATGCTCGGCCTCGTCAATGAACTTGTCGGCAAAGTCAGCGTCTGGCGGGAGGTAGCCATTTGGAACCCGGAATTCTTGATCTAAAGGGCGGGGCCGACGTTGCGAGATGGTACTTCGTACGAGATCGAGCGTTATTCGACCATCAGGGGCTGGACAGTTCTTGTGGATACTCCAATCCATCGAGGCCCGATATAGGGCTAACCATCCAGCATGATCGGTGTGGCGTTCTTCGAGTGCGGCAACAATGGTCCGTTCCAGTGATTCGAGTCCAAAGAAGCTGTGATCGAATATAAAGCGGTCGAAGAAGTCTTCTGCCCTTTGCGCGCCACCCACATGGGCCTCGATTTTCGCCCGCGTCGCTGCCGGCAATGCGGCCAACTGAAGCTTGTTCCCAAGAAGCCATGAAGTGAACACGGCATCAGGTCGCCGATTGGTGATCAACCTCAGGTCGGCAACCCTGTTGAGGTCTTGGGAGAATGTGGCAGCAGACCACTTCTCAAGAAGCGACTTGCCCTTCTTGCCGTTTCGATTGGTCAGCCATTCTAGGGAGAGAGCATTGGCGTCGTCGAACGGGTCGACGGTGAACTTAACCTGCTTAAGTTCGAGGCGCCCATCTCTGCGCTGCAAGACGATGTCGTCCAGCCCTTGAGCTGACTTGAGATCGTCTGCCTCGAACTTTACCCATTCGAAAAGGTTAGGGTCGTCAAGCCAGTCGCAGAGCACCTGGATGCCAGCCAGGGTCTGATAAGAGTAGCCGCTCGCCGGGATTGCGCTTCGCTTGATCGTGCTGGCCACCCATACTCCCTCTATTAGCGAGATGTCACGTCATAGTCAGATGCATGCAGTATGTTCATATGCTGCCTGCTCCGATGCCAAGATAAAGGTACAAGCCAACTTTAAGTTGGCGCTTCTCCGCTGAAATTGGCTTCCAGAGAACCGAAGATCGATCAGTCTTCCAGAAGTCGAGCTGCTGGGTTGCCGATAGCCCCACCGGCCTGAAAATACCCCACAACACTCGACACCGACCGGTGCTCGGTCAACTGCATGATCGCCGGCAGCGCTACGCCTTGACGGCTGGCCTCGGTCACGAAGCCCGACCGCAGGCTGTGTCCCCCGAAATCCCCCTTCAGCCCGGCCAGGCGCGCCCGCCGCTGCACGATCTCGCCTACCGCGGCGGGGGACAGGGCAGGGCCGATACGGCTCTTCCAGAGTCGGCGGAAAATCGCTCCTTCCGTGAGGCCGGAGGCTTCTAACCAGTGTTCTAGCGCCAGTGCGGCCCGATCAAGGACCGGCTTGTCCGGCGTGGAGGAGGCGGTGACGCCGGCCTGCTGGGTCTTGCTGTACTCCAGCCGGTAGATATAGCCCTTGTCGCCGATCCGGCGTAGATCGCGCAGGTCGGCTGCGGCGATCTCGCTGCGCCGGCGTCCGCCGCTGGCGAATCCGAAGCAGAGCAGGGCACGGTCGCGCAGCCCTTCCAGGCTGTCGTCGCAGGTGGCCAGCATCGCTTCTAGCTCGGCCAAGGTGATCGCGGTCTTTTTGCGGGGTCGCTCGCCGCGTTTGACCGAAGCGCGGGCCGCACGGCTGAGCACGGTGCGGATCGCCGGCTGCTCGCAGGGATTCGGCTGCTGCTTAAGTCGGTGCGCGGTAGACAACACCGCCACCCGATGCCGGACCGTGGACAAGGTCCAAGGGCCTGGCTTGGCCTTCAGGCCGGCGGCTACGAGGGCCTGGTCGGCCGCTGGCGGCAGTTCCCACACCAGCTCGCCGTCGGAGTTGCGCCGGACCACATGGTCGACCACGAACTGCAGAACGGCAGCCTCGGGCACCGGCAGGGTCAGTTCGATCCCGTAGCGCGCCGCGTGCCAGCCGGCCCAGTAGCGCAGCGCGCTGGTGTAGCTGCGGGTCGTGTTCTCGGCGGCCGCTTCGGCAAGCAGTTCGCGCACGGCGTCGGCGGCCTGTTGGGCCAGCTGAGCGGGCAGGGCCAGGCTGGCCGCCGGTTGCGCGCGGGCAGGAATCGCGGGAATATCTTTCATAGTATGTATGTTTTACTACGACAAATGGTCTCTAGCCACGATAATCATCACTTATCGCGAGTACGTATTCAACAGAGTAGGGCGCTTGCGTAGGAGGCACTCCCATGGCTCGAGGCATCACCGAAACCGACGTCCACACTGCCGCAGATGAGCTCGTTACCAAGGGCGAGCGCCCCACGGTTGAGCGGATCCGGGCACATCTGGGCACGGGCTCACCCAATACGGTTACGCGCTGGCTGGAAACCTGGTGGCAGGGTTTGGGAACGCGCCTGCATGGTCATGCCGCTCGACTCTCTGTTCCGGAGGCTCCTGCGGCGGTGCTGGAGTTAGCGGGGCAGTGGTGGTCTCTTGCACTGACGAGCGCCCATAGCATCGCTGATCGGGCCTTGGCGGATGATCGAGCACAGTTGGAGGCAGAACGGGCAGATCTTCAGCAGGCTTCAGCCGCCCTGGAGAGCCATAGCCGGAGCATCGAGGGGCAGCTCGCGGCCGCGCGCCATGCCGAGCAACTCGCCCTAACCCAGACGGCAGAACTGCAGCGTTTGATTAGCCAACTACAGGGACAACTCGCCGAAACGAGCAAGCAGCGAGATACGGCTGTAGCGCAGTCCGATCATGCGCGAGATGTAGTAAGTCAGCTCCAGCGGCAGCTGGACCAACAATTGGTGACTTTTCAGGCCGAGCACGCGCGTCTAGGCGAACATGCTCGGGCAATCGAAGATCGGGCTTATCAAGAGGTAGACCGAAGCCGGCAAGAGATCAAAGAGTTAAAAAGCCAACTGAGTGCGGCCAACAAAGAGCGTGCTCGGCACGAAAGGGATGCCGCGACGAACGCACAGCGTGCTGCCCGCGAGCTCAGCCGCCTGGTTCAGGACGCTGCCTCCCAGAGGGCCCGCGCAGACGCGTTAGAGACACAACTGAGTAGCCTCAAGGATCTGTCTACAGCCGTGCGAACAGCTCTACTGCCAGCGAAAGCCAAGGCGGTCGGGGCAAGTACACAGGGCCTTGGGAGACAGCCATTAGGGCAAAAGACACGAATTAGGGAAAGTTCGCGGAAGGGAAAGCTTAGGAAAATCAACGACAAGCGCGAACTAGGCAAAAAGGACAGCAATTAGGAACACCGACAAAGTGATTCCTTCGGTCAATGTATAATTTCGCATAATGCCTATTATGTCAAAGGCAGACTGGGGCTGGTGGTGGCAGCTGCTGCGCTGGTGGCTGGCATGGAAGCTGCGTGGCTCCAAGCTCATCACAGGGAGCTTGACCGCATGCCGCGCACAGTAAACACCGATGCCCCCCGGATCGTGGAAATCCGCACCGACGTACCTAGCCAGTAGGCGAGAATGCTGCCGGAAAGAGTTCGGTGCTCGAGGCTGTTGGACTTGCAATGCTGGGCGTTCAGCAGATAGAGCGCCTAAAGCTGAATGGCCTCAGTTTTCTAAGGCGCAGCAGTGATTGGAGCCTACTGGGCTATCCCGCAGAAGTTCGACTGTACTTCAATGGAGAGACGTCCAACCCAGCCACATTAAGGGTGGATAGCAAAAGTGGCGCGTTCACCGGCACTGCAGAAGTGCAGGGTGTGGTTCTGGGATACGGCCCGAGGCGGTTCTTCAGACCTTCCTCAGGCCTGACCTACAACTCAGAGCCCTGGGCCCGTTTAAAATCGCTTTTCGACCCCATGGCCACAATTCGCAATCCATCGCGATGGCTGGAACAGTGCCGTCAAGCGGACTTTGATGCCGCGATCCGAGCGCTGCGTGAAGTTCTGATGTTGCCCGATGAAGCGTTGGTAAGTCGCCAGAGTGATGGTGACCTCCAGTCGAGCAATGTGCACATTGAAGTTCATGGGAGATCGACACCCATAGGAAATATGAGTGAAGGCTATCGAACCATAGTTGCTACTGCGGTCGATGTGATCCGCCACATGCTGCGGTACTGGCCAAATCTCGAGCGAGCACAGGGCTTGGTGTTGATTGATGAACTGGAAACGCATTTACATCCTCGCTGGAAGATGAGAATTCTCCAGCGTTTGCGTGATGCTCTTCCGAATGTACAGTTTCTGGTTACAACGCACGATCCGCTATGTTTGCGAGGCGCTCTAGATGGCGAGGTGACAGTCCTGGAGCGGGGCAAAGACGGAGTGCGTTCGGTTTCAGACCTTCCAAACGTTCAAAGTTTGAGCGTGGAGCAACTCCTAACGTCCAGCTACTTTGGCCTGCGGAGTACTGAGGATCCTGCCTTAGAAGCGGGACTCATTCGCTATACAGCGTTGGCAACTAAGCCAGATCGCAGTCCGACGGAGGAGGAGGAACTCGAGCGTCTTCGTGGAATCATTCACCGATCCGTAAGTGTCGGGCGCACACCCGAAGAGCAACTGGTTTATGAGTCCGCCGCATCTTATCTTCATCAACAAAGGCAGCAATCATCATCAACGACGGCCTCGATCGAGACGATGGCGCGCATGGTAGACGTTTGGTCATCGATTAGGAACGTGGAGAAGATTCCATGATCTTCGTAGAGCGACCTGCGGTAGATGCAGCTGTCGCCGAGGCGCTATCAGCTGTGGTCAGAGGTAAGTCTGAGCTCCAGCGAGCAAGAGATTTCTACTCCCAGGTCCCTGCGCCGACAAAAGCATATGATTTCTCAAGTTATAGAAAACATGAGGTCTGCGTCGCGCTAGACGGTGTATTCAAAGAGAAGTGCGCCTACTGTGAAACTAAGTATGCTGCAGCCGACGTGCGGAATATTGAGCACTTCAGACCTAAAGGCGGTGTATCAGAGTCCCCTGCACACCCAGGGTACTGGTGGCTCGCCAGCGATTGGTCAAATCTGCTACCAAGTTGCCCAGCGTGCAATCAGCGACGATATCAGGTTCTTTTTAATGACGGCATGACGCTTGAAGAGTTCGATATTGCGTACGTGTCCGAGCCGACCGAGCTACTTGGGAAGGGCAATTCCTTTCCTATGCGGCCTCCCAGTGCATGGAGCAATAGCGAGTCAGGAAGTATCGCAGCGGAAGATCCACTACTGATCGAGCCCACCCTTCTGGATCCAGAAAACCATCTGGAGTGGGTCTTCGGCTGGGACAGAAACATTGCGTTATGGAATGCGGACGTCCTGGCATCGCTGCGCCCGAGAATACAGGGTGGACTTGAGGACCCTTACGGAAAGGCGTCCATTGCAATTTATGGCTTGAACCGAAGCGGGCTGGTGCGCGATCGCATGGGCCACCTAAAGTTGTTGCAGGCCGCGAGTTCCGATGTGGTCTTTATGCTATCTCAGATTGCCCTTCTACCGACTGAGTACCATGGGGCACTCAAGGATCGCCTCCTGATTCATAAGGATCGCCTGTATTCGTATAGTGCACCCGTCGCTCAGTATTCAGGGATGGCCAGAGCATATTTGCGTTGCTTTGAGCAGGAGCTAGCTCACATAGCTGATAGCTAATCGAGCTTTCGACTCTCGGTCGCAGATCAGTTCGATCAGCGCAACAGACTAAGACTGCATAGGTAGCTGTGGTATTGCGGATGAAGCACAAGGAGGAAGTTGCCAAAGCGACATCCGGAATGTGGCGCTGCCGGAGCGCTGACAGGGGGTTGAGTCGCCGCATCAGCTCGTAAGCTCCCCCCGGATTGGAGGGCGACTTCGGCGGGCACAGCCTGCGCTTGGGCTTCGTCACCGAAGGCGCCCGTCAAGGCATTGCCCTGCCCGCATTGATGGCTATGACCGAGCATCGCGCTATCGCGAGCGTCATGGGGTACTTCCAGGCCGGGGCTGTGGCAGACAATCCGGCGGCGCGCCTACTGGGAGAATCCGCGCCGCCCTGAGCAAGCAGCGCGGCCTAACGTCTGCGTGGCTACCCGCCCCACACTATTACTTGATACGTTGCTTGGGCCTAGGTTTGGACGCCGGTGCTGGCGTGTTTGTCTCGACGAACACTGTCCTGTCGGCCCGTTTCGCCATGTGCACCACATCTCTAGCAACATCGCCTTGCTTGCACGCCAAAACATGATCGATCAAAAATTCATCCAGCGGCAAGGGCGGTAGCACCCAGTACGGCGGCGTCTCCCTTGAAAGGCAGACGGTTGGAATAGATCGGTCATAGGGGCAATCCATGACCACATAGCTGGTCGTGAACTTTTTCATCTTCGCGCATTGATCGGTGAGATCCTTCTCATTGGTGGAGTTCAGGTTCAACAGATGGTTCTTTGCCTGAAGGAGCACGGCCTTCTGAAAAACAGTTCCTCCCTGATCAGTCCACTCAAACACCATCCCCACATCAATGCCCGTCAGGTTCTCAGCGCTTCCTGGGCCGCGGTCGTTCGAGGCCGAGAATTTGAACCGAATGTACTGACCAGCGCTGTTTCTTACCTCCTCCTCGTGGAGCTTGCCGAAGAAAGCGGACGTGAAGTGGGGCTCTTGCGAGAAAGATTCGCGATCAACTTTTGATGCGGCCGCCTGAATTAGCTCGCGAAGCTTGCGATCGAGTTCCATGTCTAACATAAGATTCCTTTGTTCATCGTCCGGTGCTCGAATGGGCCCTGGGATTCCACCCGCATTTTGGGACCAGACCTGGAGGAAGCCGACCTGTGAAGTGGCTGCGGGTTGAAGGACCTTCGGCCGCCATGACGGGCTCCGTCCACGCCTTTCATACTCTTAACGTCTCACGGCACGGGCTGGTCAATCTTATCCAAAGGGCTGTGCGCTGCCTCCACCTCGGCTCGGGCTTCAGCCAGGGCGAACTCAAGAATCTGACACACCGCCCTGACCGCCGTGGCATGACAGATACCGCCCCCCAACACGAGCGAGAACGCCAACACCCCCACCATGCTGTAGGACAAGCCACGAGTGACCGCGTCTACGGGCAGCCCGGGCGCCAGGGCGTGCGTGCCGACGAACCAGAACAGTACTCCCCAGGCGATACCGGCTAGGACACTGAACCGGGCCAGTTTCTGCATCGTGTGCGTGCGCACGACCTCAATACAGTCGCTCAGAAGTTGCAGTTGCCGGGGTTGGTGGGCGATCGACAGAATGAACTGACGCACATCATCTACCCGTTTGGCGTTGACCCCGGAAACGATCGAGCGACTGGGCGTGCTGAAGTAGACCACGCCGATGGCCAGAAAGATGGAGGGCACGAACACGGGCTGAGAACTCGGCCCATCCAGTGCGCGGAGCACCAAGCTGAAGATGATCGCGGTGATGAGTACCCAAACCATTCGACCCAGCAGGATGTGTCCTCCTGTGATTACCAGCCATGGTCCACCGAGCACCGTGTCCACCACGCCCTGAGCCCAGCGGGGCATGGGATGATCCAGCCGATTGCCGATCAGGGCGCTCTCTGCCCGGCGTACGACCTGTAATGCGCTTTCATATCTCATGTGGTTCCCCTTAGCCGATGACGTGATCATCCGTTAGAGCCAGGCCGGTCACCCTCCAACGCTCCTCATACCCGCTCCCCTTCCTCGGGTTGGCCATCTCGAATCGACCACGCGCGAATCCCCTGCGCGTGCGCGGGCTTGCCCACGATGACCGCCAGCGGCGATGACAATGCAACGGCATAGCGGGTAGCAAAAGCTGAAAAGCTCGCCACATCCATGGGCGATATCTTGGGTATCACCTGCGGATGGGTATGCCAATAGCCCACCAGACGCCGGCCTCGGGCGTTGGCTTGACCGATCTCTTGTCGGCATCGTTTGGCATCCAGTTCCAGCCACACCCACCCTGCCCGATCCGCCGGATGGGGCGAGGTGGCGCTGGCGAGCACGAGCCCTCGCCGATCATCCGGATCGATGAAGAGCTGTCCGCCGCGCTCGGTCTCCCAGATCCGCTGACGATGTGCGCTCAGTACCTGCGCCACGGTCTCGGTGACAAGCAGTTCTGCACTGTGACCGGGCCACCGCCATCGCCAGGCAATCCTGCCCATGGGCGCTCCTCGCAGGCCGGCCACTCACGCTCCAGCACCACATGGACCTGACCGTTTTCCAGACGCGGGCCCTGATAGTGGCCCTTGAGCCGTGTTACTTCGTCGGGGGTAGAGATACTGCTGACCCATGCCTGTGCGGGCATTTGGTCGCGCAACACGCGTATCGCGCTGTTGACGACCATCGAGACCACGCTGGCCAGGCCCGTCGCACCTCCCGGAATGAAGCTCTCCCCGCAGGCCGGCAGCGGCACCACGCAGAAAGCCGATGATCTGCTCTTCGGAAAAGCGCTTCTTCACGTCCAATCTCCTGGCTAGGTGGGATTGGACCCCAAATCGCATCGCTACTCAAAATAGGGGGGCGTCGGCCGCGCAATGTTGCGCATTGCAGAGACCACATGTGTACGAACGGCGCGCGGTTCATGGATGAACACTTCAGCGGGACACTAGTTGTGATCACCGATATCGGTTCTCCTTAATCCTGTCCTTCTAGCCTAGGCGGATCGTGCCCTATCCTTCGATAATGTCACGGCGCTCATTAGAGCGGCGTAGTCGTCTGCGGTATCGGCATGGCACTGGAAGAAGCCGTCGAGATCGACCAACGCTAGGGCCTCATCATGAACGCCAGTCTGCAGCACTACCACGTCCCGGTGTGAGAGCCAGAGCCTATTCCAGGCACCTTTGAAGAATGCGGATCCCTTAAAAAAAACTTTCGCGGTCGTATCTCTGCTTCTGAAGAACCGTGCGTATTCCGAGCAGGGCCTGCTTGTGAATCTGCGAGATGCGACCTTTCGTTACCTTCCAGTCCGCTGCAATGTCCTGGAATGGAACTTGGCGAAGATAGTGGCTGATGAGCACCTGACGCTGGCGCGAGGGAAGTTGAGACAGGGCGTCCAGAAGGATCTCTCCATTCTCTGCGTCGGGCGTGATATCCACCCCTTCTTCAAGTAGGTATCCGATGCTCAGACCGAGCACGGTATCGATGAAATCCGAGAGATGATCATCAACGCTGCCTTGGGAAAGCGAGGCCATGCGATCAGCCGTCCGATCGTCCCGCGTACTGGAGCCGCTTTGCAGGACCCGCACGCCATTGAAGACCGCTCCCCGTACACGGGGCTTCGCAAAGGCCATGAAATCGATGCCGCGGGACACGTCGAACCGCGACATGGCCTCAAGTAGGCCGATGCGGGCATTCTGTACATGGTCCTGCCATTCCAGGATGCCGGGACGCAGCTTCCTTGCGACCGAAGCAGCCACGCCACGTGCCCAAGACGAGTAACGGAGGAACAGATAGTCGCGGGCCTGCACATCCTGTTCGTCCCGGTAACGTCGCCATAGCTCCTGCTCTTCAGCTTCCATGCTCATGTGCGGAGGCTAGGACCAGAAACTTCCCAGCAGGGTCTTGGATACTAGTACCCACCCATCGATCAGCACGAAGAGCAGGATCTTCAGCGGCAGGCTGATGGTCGTGGGTGGCAGCATGATCATGCCCAGCGCCATGAGAATCGCCGACACCACCAAGTCGATCAGCAGGAAAGGCAGGAAGATCACGAAGCCGATCTGGAACGCCGTCTTCAACTCGCTGAGCAGGAACGCGGCAGCCAGGTGAGTGAACTTGATCTCTTCCATCGTCTTGGGTGGTGCGACGCGCGCCATCTCCACGACCGCCAACAGATCGGATTCGCGGGTCTGGCGAATCATGAATCCGCGGATCGGATCCTTGGCTTTGTCGATAGCATCGCTCGCCGTGATCGTTTCCGCCATGTACGGCGAAATCGAGTCCTGGTGCACCCTCTCCACGACTGGCCCCATCGAAAACAGGGTCAGGAACATCGCCAACGTGATCAGCACACTGTTGGGCGGCGTCTGCGGAATGCCCAGCGCATGACGCAGCAGCGCGAGCACCACGATGATGCGGGTGAAGGACGTCATGCCGATCAGGACGATCGGCACGAACGACAGGAAGGTCAGTATCAGGAAAGTGCGAAGCGCCGGCGCCACGTCCTGCTTGGCTGCGGCACCCAGCGCTTCCACGGCGGGATTGGCGGTAACGCCGGAAGGCAGGAGCATCAACACGAACAGCATTGCAAGCATCAGCCACACGGAATGCCGATCACGCATCGTCGGTCTCCGTCTGGCCCGAGCCAGGCTCTACCCACGTCGTCACGGCGACCGATGTGGCCGACTCGACGATGACCAGGGTCCTGCCGCCCTGCTGCAGGGTGTGCACGCGTGTCTGGCGGCCGATGCGCTGCGTGTGCGCCTGCCAGAGCACGCGTTGGACCTTGGCGGTGCGGGGTTCGGAAGCCACCATCCATCGATCCAGCCAGCCTTTGCGGCGTGCATACAGCAGCCCCGCGTAAAGGGCGCCCAGCAGCAGCACGGTGATCAGCATGATCACCAGCCATTGTCCGTCGGCGAGCGCAGGCTCGGTCCTGTAGGGGATCGCGGTCGCCGCCATCATCCGACCAGTTCGACGATCCGGACGCCCAGGTTATCCTCGACTGCCACCAGTTCGCCCCGGGCAACAGGCTTGCCATTGAGCAGCAGCGTCACGGCCGCATCGCAGGATTGGTCAAGCTTGACCACATCCTCCGTCTTGAGCGCGAACAGTTCCTGCACCGACATCTCGGTACCGCCGAGTTGTGCGACCAGAGAGACCCGTACGTGGCCTACCAAGCTGAGGTCTTTGTCTTGGAGCGTGACTTCTTTGTTCATGATGCCTGTCTGCGTAGGCGGACTGGTGTTCAGTCCAGGATGAGGGTTTGGTGCTCTGCCTGAGGTACCAGGCGTGCGGTGGCGATGGCCGTGGCGCCGACCATAAGATGTGCATGACTGTCGCGTGGCGCATCGGTGACCAGAACATCACCGACCGACCAGCTCAGCGACTCGAGTAGGGAAACCTCGCCCAGTGCCATCTGGCCGGTTACGTGCACCGCAGTAGCGGCTATGGCCTGCTGGCGGGAAAGCAGATCCGGCTGCCTTGGCAGTGGATCCGCACCGGCGTGCGCGCGGCACCACGCATCATCCACGATCAGTCGTAGCGGCTCGGGCAAGCCATCCAACAGGAAGTACAGAGCGCCATGGCGGAGCAGGCTCTCGTCGCCCGGCCTGGAGGTCGATGCGGGAACATCGGTCTGGGAAAGATTGCCTTTGTGCAGGGCCACATGCAGCGCACGCGCCGCGTGGGTGCCCAGTTCCCCGGCCAGTGCCGGCGCCGAGTGGGCGTCGAGCGACAGGCAGGCTTCCCCCAATCGGGATGCGAATGCCCTGGACGCATGGAACCATCCCCTGCCCTGCGTATCTTCCAGGCAAAGGGCATCTGCATCGGCGGGCGGATGCGACTCCAGCACCACGCGTAATGGTGGATGCGAAGGGGGCAGCCATGCCTCGCGCCAGAGCTCTAAGCGCTGCGACAGAAGCTGTTGTAGCTTCACGGCGCGAGACCGGGGTTGCCATGCGATCCGCCTCATGACGTCACCCGCCTCGCGTGCTGTTGTAGAGCTGCTCGATCATCTCGTTGCTCACCGTCATCACGCGTGAGCTGGCTTGGTAGCCACGCTGGATGATCAGCATGTCGGCGAACTCCTGGGTCAGATCGATATTCGACATTTCCAAGCTTCCCCCTTGCACTTTGCCGAACACCGACGTGCGAGCACGACCGATCTCGCTGCGCAAGGCGTCCGCATTGGAGATCAGGCGACCGTTCTGCAGTTCAAGCGCGCTCTCGCTGATGAATGAGGCCAATGCCAATTGCTGTCCCTGCCGGGTCTCGGTAGAGCTGTAGCGGAACTGCAGGACGCCGCTCTCATCGAAGGACACAGTAGTGATCCCCAACTGTCCCCGACCATCGGCCGTGGCGGTGCCGTTGCTGGAGACGCCGCTGAGACTGGTAAGGCCTTGCGACGTGCCCGGCGCACCGAAGTCTAGGGTGATGGCCTGAGTGGTGCCCTGAATCGGCACGCTCAGGTTCACCGTGTTGAAGCCTGGCTCGAGAAAGCCGGTAGTACTGAACCGAATCTCACCCGACCCGATCTGCGCGCCGCTGGCATCGGTTACGGTCACCAAGAAGCTGCGCGCGCGCTGGGCGCTGTTACTCGTGAGCTTGATCTTCACGGTTTGCGTAGCGCCAGTGGCGCCATAGACGGTAATTGGCCCCATTTCATAGGTACTCGCGCTGACGGCGACATTGCCCGTGGTCGTCAGGCGAGTGGTGACTTGAGCGGGGAGCGTGCGATTGCCCTCCATCGTGATTGGGGATAGCTGGCCATCCGCACCGATGGCCATCACATTGAAGCGACTGACTGAATCCACCAGCCAACCGTTGTCATCGAAGATGAACTGACCGGCACGGGTGTAATGCAAGCGGCCGCTTGCATCTTGAAGAATGAAGAAGCCTCCGCCATCGACGGCCACATCCGTCGCATTGCCGGTCTGCCTGACGTCGCCTGCCGCGGTGCGCAGCCCCTGCCCCGATATCCGCGTGCCGTGTTGGCCGCCAATGTTCTCGAAGAACGAGTCGCTGCCTCGAAAGCCCGGGGTGTTCATGTTGGCCACGTTGTTACTGACCGTGTCCAAGCTGCGTGAGAAGCTGAAGAGCCCGGACAGGCTGTTGAAGAGTGCCTGGAACATGTCGACTCCTTAGGGACGAACGAGGTTGACTTGTGGCAGCCGGATGCCGGTAAGCGCGGCGCCATTGGCATCGACGGTCAGGACTGGGCCGGTGCTGGTGAATTGCACGGCCTTGACAGTACCCGCCACGAAACTTCCATCCATCTGCGCCACCTCCACCGGGCGGTTGAGCAGGCTCAGGGCCTGCGTGGCGGATGTCATGGTCAGCAGGCTTTCCGTATTCATGCTCAGCTGACGCGATTGCTCCAGGTTGCTGAACTGCGCCAGCTGGGCGAGGAACTCGCGGTTGTCCACCGGTTCCAGAGGGTCCTGGAACTGGAGCTGGGACAGGAACAGGCGGATGAAGCCTTCCTGGTCGATGGTGTTGCGCCCTGTCGTGCTGGCACTGCCGTTGCTGACGGTGGAACCGATGGCATCAATGGCCATTAGGCGATCTCCTGGGAAGTGGGCGGTGCCTGGCGCCATACCTCGACGCCGTTGATGACGACACGCGTGATGGGTCTTGCCTCGGCGGCTTGAGAGAGAAGCTCGGCCAAGGCCAGCTCTATCTCACGAGGACTCAAGCGGTAGTCGCGAAGCCATACCGTCGTTCCCCCGTCTTGCGTGGAAACGCGCCGCAGCGTGCGTTCCGACCAAAGCAGGGGCGCGGCCATGGTCTCCTGCCCGGGCAAAGCGCTCCCGGACTCCGTGGCCCGCGCGCCACGAGTAAAGAAGCGATGCAAAGCGGGTACGGACATCTGCATCTGTACCGATGTCGATTCGCCCGCAACCCGCGACCCGATCTTGTCGCTGCTCCCGAGCCCGACGCCGCCAGCGCGCACTACCGTGGCGCGAAACGGTTCGATTCCTGACGATGCATGGGCACCGTGCACGTTGTCGACGACCCACTGAGACAACGAGGTCTGTGTTTGCAGACCCCAGCCATACAGGATGCCTGTCGCCGTCCCCGCAGCGGCAGACAACACCACTGCGGTAGCCAAGGCGTTGGAGTCCGTAGCCGCGACCTCCGCTCCTGGTAGCTGGGAGGATGGCGGGCCTGAATCCTCAGGCTGGATCCAACGCGAGAAATCCCCGCCTCCCGCCGCATCGGGCGCAGGCTTCGCTCGGTCCACGGACTGGGCGCGCTGGACGGGACCCATCGGCAGCTCAGACTTGATCATGGATCCGCCTGGCCAACCATGCATCGGCGATCGCGTCGGCCTGGTGATGCGCATCGGCATGCGCCAGCCGGATCGCCTCCCGCTCACATCGCTGCTCCACCACGCGCACCGCATTGGCGCTACGTTGGTGGTGCTCACTGGCGTCTTGGCGTCGCTCCGAGGTCTCCTCCTCATGATCTTCGGCTCGCCGTACTTGTTCGGCCTGGTAGATCTCCATTTGCAACGCGTTCTGGTAGTGGTTCAGTTGAAGTAGACCGCCGGCGTCGGCCGTGTTCTTCCACGCCGACACCGCAGCCAGTTCGCGCAACGCTCCCGCCGTTGCCTGTTGGGCTTGCAGGTGCCGTCCGATGGCCTGCTGCAAGGCCAGCGCAGAGGTCTCTCGCTTGAAGCGTCGGAAACGCAGCAGTGCATCCAGGCGGGGGGTATCAGAGCGGGGCATTGATACCTGCCTGTTTCAACACGTGGGAGAGCTGGGCAAGGGCGTCGGCGCGCGGTATCGCCATCCGTGCATCCTGCGCCAGCACTTCATTGAGGCCCGGGTGCGCCTCGATCGCCTTGTCCAAGGTTTCGTTGATGCCCGGTTGGTGTGCTCCCAGCTCGATCATGTCGCGTGAGCCCTCGTACAGGGCGAGCGTGCGACGGACCTGCGCGGCCAGCGCCAGTTCCGTGGGGGGGGCCAGGGCCGATACGAGGCGGCTGGTGCTCTTGAGCACATCAATGGCCGGGTACTGGCCGCGCGCGGCGTGCTCCCGAGTCAGCACGATATGGCCATCGAGTATGGCGCGCATGTGGTCGGTGATCGGCTCGTTCAGATCGTCGCCCTCCACGAGCACGCTGTAGATGGCGGTGATCGAGCCTGCGCCATGACGACCGCAGCGCTCGGCGATTCGAGGCAGCCAGCTGAACACCGAGGGCGTGTAGCCGCGGAACGTCGGAGGCTCGCCTACCGCCAGGCCGATCTCGCGCTGTGCCATCGCAAAGCGCGTGATGGAGTCAACCACCAGCAATACCGAGCGTCCCTGATCGCGGAAGTATTCGGCCACCGCATGAGCAGCATGCACCGCATGCGTCCGGACCAAGGCGGGCTGATCCGCCGTGGCTGCCATCACCACCGAGCGGGCGCGTCCAGACTGGCCCAGGGCATGCTGCAGAAAGTCACCCACCTCGCGACCACGCTCCCCCACCAGCGCCAAGACAGTGACGTCGGCGCGCACGTGGCGGGCCAACATGGCGAGCAATGTGCTCTTGCCGACGCCACTGCCGGCGAACACGCCGACACGCTGTCCTTTGCCCAGCGTGAGCATGCTGTCGATCACCCGCACGCCGGTTTCCAGCACTTCTTCGATCGGAGGCCGATGCAGGGGATTCAAGGGAGCAGCATGCAGCGGATAGTGCAGATCCAGGGGAAGCGGACCGCTTCCGTCCAGGGGGCGGCAGAACGCATCCACCACGCGTCCGAGCAGCGCCGGGCCTACAGGAACGTCCAGTGTGCGACCGGTAGCGTGGATTAGGCTGTGCGGTGAGATTCCTTCCACCTGCCCATACGGCATAAGCAGGACATGTTCCTTGCGGAACCCCACCACCTGGGCCGGGACAGGCATGCTGTGGCGTGCCGCACGTATTTCGCACAGTTCGCCAATGGGAGCATCAGGGCCCTCGGCTTCGATCACCAGACCGTTGGACGCGACGATCCTGCCTTGCCGGCGCTGGAATTCGGCCTGACCAATCGCCTGCTCGAGGTGGGCGGCCAGACTCACGCCACGTCCTCGTGCTGACGGTGCCGAGCCAAGCCGGTCAGCAGGGCCGTCCTGAGCGTCTCAAGTCTGACGTCCAGACCGCTCTCGTAGTGCCCAAGACGAGTGCGCAACATGCACTGCCCCGGCTGCAGTCGCGCATCGGCCACCAGTCGCACACCTTTCGGCGGTACGACGTGGTGCATATCCTGCGGCGCAAGGTGGATGGCGTCGGCCGGCTGCTGCATATCGGCAAGTGCCTGCATCACCCAGGGCTGCATCAGCAGGCCGTCGGCGTAAGTCTGGCCCAGCATGCGCACCACGGCAGCATAAGCTGCTGCTACCGCGACTTCCTGAGCGGCCTGTGCATGCTCCGCCAGCGCAGCCGGCAGCGCGGTGATCAAGGCCTCCAGTTGCTGTCGCGCGTGTTCCAGCTCGTCGACGGCGTGCGCGTGTTGGCGCGCTGCCAGGGCGGCCTGTTCCTGCGCCTGCACCAGAACTTGCTGGTGTGCCCGCTGTTCACCTTCCTCATAGCCTTGCTGGTAGCCGCGTTCACGGGCGGCATCGAGCACGTCTTCGACCGGGGAGGTACCGGCATCGAGCCTACCCGTCAGAGCAGTTGGAGCTTCTAGGGTCTGTTCCGCACCCCAAAGCGGTCGCACCAGCGGATTCTGGCTGTCGAGCCGGCGAATCATCACGGCGCTGCCTTCGGAGCTTCGAGCACACGAATGGCCCACGCCAGCGTCGCCGAACGAGCGCCTTCGGGCAGCGCAGGCAGTTGCTGCAACGACTCACGCACACGATCGCCGTAATCTGGCTCCAGCAGCGTGATCAGAAACTGCGGGTTCGGTAACGCCGCGGCAGCGAGCACCCGCGAGAACGCCGTGCTTTCGATGTGGCTGGACAGTCCGATCATTTCTTCCAGGCCGATCTGGCCGGCCTGTCCCAAACGATCCAACTGCAGGCCCAGCGCCGCCTCCACAAGTTCCCGTCGATTCCACCCCTGCGACTCGACCTGCGCGATCAGCGGCTTGAGCTGTTTGCTCAGACTGGAAGACTGGGTCGCCAGCACCTGCGCCCGCCGCGTCTTGGGCAGCAAGCTGATCAGCAAGGCCGACTTACGCAATGCCGGGCTCATACCGCGCCGTCCGCCAACCAGATACGGATCTTGCGTGCAGCTGCCTCGCTCTCTGCGGCGTTCAGCAGCCGTGGAGACGACGCACGCCGACCGAGCAGGAGCGCACCCATCGCCAGCCCGAGTAACCACGCGGGTAGCGCGGCCCACGCGAGCCAGCTTCTCGACATTGATGCGCTAGCGGGCGATGCACCCTTCATCTCGCTTCCAGCGACGCGATCGGACATATCCGCCGCTGTCCTGGCCACGACAGGTTCGGGTGCAAGCGCGATCTCCAGCCTGTCGCCTCGCGCCAAATCCAGACCCGCAGCCGCGGACAACAGCCGTTGCAGGCGCCCTTGCTCGGCGGTCGAAACGGAGTGCGGCAGCATCACTGCCACGGAGATGCGCTCCACCTTGCCCGCTGCGCGCACCACTTCTTCGCGCTCGGTCCCGTGCGCGTACTCGACCTGCTCGTTCAGCATCGCCACCGGTGCGCCGGCCTCGGGGGGACGAGCGCCGTTGCTGCTACGCTTGACGATCACACCATCATCGCTGCCCGCCCGACCCAGCAGGCGCTCGCTGGTGCGGTGGACGCGATCGAAGTTCATCGTCACATCGACCGAGACGCTGGCCTGCTTGCCAGGCAAGGCTTCGGCCAGCAGACGCTGCAGTCGCGATTCCAGCGCGGTGCCGAGCTCCCGCGAAGACTCGGATTGTTCGGCTGCGGCTAGTTCGCCCTCACCGCCGCCGCCCAGTTGTAGGCCAGAGGGACCGACGATGACGACAGACTCTGGCGCAAGCCCCTCGACCGCCGATGCCACCAGATTGCGGATGCCGGTCAGCTGCCGGCGTTCGAGCTGACGGCCCGGCGCCAAGCTCAGCGCCACCGACGCTTTGGACTGCCCCGCATCATCCAGAAACAAGCCGGTGCGCCGGATCGATAGGTGCACGCGGACATCCTGCACGCCGGGCAGCGCGGCGATTGTGCGTTCGAGCTCACCCTGCAGGGCGCGCTGGTAGTTGATGCGCTGGGCGAACTCGGTGACACCGAACTCGTTGTCGTCGAACAGTTCGTAGCCGGTGTGACCGCCGGTCGGAATCCCTGCCGACACCAGTCGCATGCGCAGATTGTGCAGCTGCTCCTGGTCGACAAGGATCCCGGCACCATCCTCGGTGAAACCATGCGGTACCTTCCACTCTTCCAAGGCAGCGGCGACTTCCGCCGCCTCCGCTTCGGGTAGATTGCCGAACAGCAGCGCCTGACGGCTGGAGAACAGCCAGTACAGCGCCGCAAGCGTGCCCAGCAGGATGACCGCCAGGCCGATCGCCAACCCCCAGCGCGCAACGGGTGCCATGCCCTTGTATGTCGAAATGATCGATGCCACGTTCCGGTGTCCTTACAACTGCATTCGCGTGAGTTCCTGATAGGCCTCGACGAGGCGATTGCGCACCTCGCTAAGCAACATCAGCTTCATCCGAGCTTCTTCCAGGGAAATCATCACGTCGTGAGGCGCGATCTCCTGGCCGGCGGCCAAGACACGGACCTGCTGATCGGCGACGGCCAAGGCGTTGTCCACATTGCCGACGCCCTGGCTCACGACGGCGCCGAAGTCGATGCGCGCCGGCGGCGTCGTGGCCGCTTCCCGGATTGGGAGCACACCGGCAGTTCCTACTGCTTCAATGGCGGTCATCGAGTACCGATCTCCATAGCCTTGAGCACCATGCTGCGCAGCACGTTGAAGGAGCGGACGTTCGCTTCGTAGCCGCGGCTGGCCGTCATCAGGGTGGTCATCTCCTGCACCATGTCGACGGCCGGGTAATGCACGCGGCCCTGTGCATCGGCCATCGGGTGCCGCGGGTCGTGGACGGTGCGCGTGGACAGCGGCGCGACCTCTCCTCCCGCCAGCGCGGCAGCGAATCCTCCGCCGCCGGCCAGGCGCGCCGGATCGATGGGCTGGTTGGCGCTGGCGATATTGCGGCTGGCCTGATCCAGGCGCAGTCGCTCGTTTTGCATGCCGGCGCGGGTCGCTTCGAGAATGGCGTCGATACTCATGCGCCACTCCTGCCGCTGATGGCCAGACGCATCAAGCCCAGATGCCGGCTCAGCGATTCGCTCAGGGCCTGATAGTTCAGTCCGGCGCTTACCGAATCCGCGACCAGCTCGTCCAGCGAGGAGCGGACGGCATCGTACTGTTCGTTGACGATGGCCATCGTGGGCGAGGACGGGTCGGCGAGCTGCGCGCGCACCTGCACCGAATCCCCCTGTACCGCCTGGCCCAGCAGTGCGTCGGTGGCGCTGTGGTCGATGACGAACATGGGCGCATCGGGTGCCGAGGCATTGACGATGTTCCAGCTCGCCACTTCCGCCCGCAGGGCGTTGAGGCTCATCGCCATGCGTACGGCATCGACCGTGATATCGGTTGCCATTTCTCCTCCTGTTATTGAATGACCAGCTCGCCGTCGAGCGCGCCAGCCGCCTTGATGGACTGCAGTACCGCGATGACATCGCGGGTGCTCAACTTGATCGCGCGCAGGGCCGAGATGAGTTCGGCCACACTGGCGCCCTCTCCCACGGACACGAGGGGCGCAACGCCTTCTTGCGTTTCGATCCTGCTCTCCGGCACCACCACGCTGCGCACGCCGTCTCCGGGACGGACCAGCAGGCCATCCGGCTGGGACACGCTGTAGCGCGTGGTGATTTCAACGCGCAGGTCGCCATGGGAAATGCTGACCTGTCCCAGACGGATGTCTCCGCCAGCCACGACCGTACCGGTGCGCTCATTGATCACCACGCGCGAGCGTCGCTCACGGGTCACTGCGAGATTCTCGATGCTGGCGATCTGGGACACCAACGAGGCGTGCTGGCTGGCCAGCACGACCTCTACCTTGCCTGCATGCTCGGCCCTGGCCTGTGCACCCGGCATGGCGACGGAAATCGCCTGTGCCAAGCGGGTCGCCATCGTGAAGTCGGGCTCGTTGAGCAACACACTCAGCGACTGGCCATCGCCTGCGACTCCCAGGGGGGAGCGCATCTCGACGCTGGCGCCTGACGGAATCCATCCCACTGTGGGATGGTTCTTCTGGACGGAGGCCGTGATCGCTTCGAACTGGTATCCGCCAACGGAAATCGCCCCCTGCGCGATCGCATAGACGCGACCATCGGGCCCGTTCAACGGCGCGAGCATCAGCGTTCCGCCTACCAGACTGCGTGCGTCTCCCGCCGACGCGACTTGCACGTCCAGTAGCTGGCCAGGCTCGGCAAAGGCCGGCAACTTGGCGGTGACGATCACGGCCGCCACGTTGCGGCTGGACAGGTCGCCCAACTCTGCGTTGACGCCGAAATTCCGCAAGGTGTTGGCGACGGACTGCACCGTTGCACGATTGCGAGGCGAATCGCCCGAGCCGGATAGCCCGAACACCAGTCCATAGCCCGTCAGCGGGTTGTCCCTCACGCCCGCGATGCGTGCGATGTCCTTGACCCGGACCTCGTTACCCGCGGCCCATGCTGGCGAGGCGACCGTCAGGAGGATAAGAATGAGCAGGCGGTGGCTCACAGCAGCCTCAACCATTTGAGAACCTTGTAGACGATGCTCTGACGCTGGGACAGGCTGACCACCCCGCTGCCGCTGAACTCCACGCGTGCATTGGCCAGCCGGTGCGACCACAGGCTGTTGTCGCGCTGGATGTCGTCCGGACGGACCAGGCCGCTCAGTACGATGCGCTGGTCCTCCCCATTGATGACCAGCGATTGCGCGCCTTCCACAGCCAAGGTGCCGTCGGGATGGACGTCCACTACGCGCACAGACAGTTGCGTGCGCAGTTCGCCCACGCGCGAGGTCTCCGCCCCCCCGGCGCTGCCCGCGCTGAGGCTGCCGCTGATGCTGCCCTGGTAACTGTTGCTGGTCGCCGCCCCCTGGAGCCGCACGTCCGAGCTGGCATCGGTGCTGGCGCCTGAGCGTGCGCGCGCCGCTTCCAGCACGTTCACCGTCAGGATGTCGCCCAACCGATAGGCGCGACGATCTGCAGCGATGCCGCGATAGGACTCCGGCTGTATCAGGCTCTCCTGCGCGGCGATCTGCGCCGCCGTCAGGAGCAGCACGACGCATGGCAGAAGAAGGAAGCGACGATCAGTTCTCAAGGGTCACCTCATGCGGACCGCTCACCCGCGCCGTTACCCATTGCTGTGCGGACAGTGCACGTACCGGCACGGGTTCGCCCAGTTGGCCGTCCCGCTGGGCGATCGCCGGCACACGCAACCGCACCGCCCCCTGTAGGACGTTCAACGCCACCTCCGCGTTGCGTTGCACTGGGGGCGCAATCTCCACGTCGCCCTGCACGACCACCGATCCCGCTCGTACACGGCGGTTGAGACGTAGCCCGGGCGGCAGCGCTACACCCTCGATCTGCATCGGCTGGAGGTTGGCGATGTCCCGCTTCTCTATCTTCACCGCGACTGCTTCGGACGCTGCACCTGCCTGTGCATCGCGCGCGTAGACAGGAACCTGCGCCCAGCGCCGCACGGTGAACCAGACCACGCGCGATTGCAGCTTCTGCGTGTCGACGTAGACGTGGACCGGAACGCCGACGCGCGCGCGCGGCCACTGTCCCCGGACCTTGCCAACCACCAGGTGCGCCGTGGTACCGGAGGGTAGCAGCGAATCTTCCAGAGCCATGGCGGGAATGAATTCGAATGTGCCAGGCAATGCATCACTTTGCGCCCGCAGCGCTTGCTCGGCGACCCGGACCAATTCGGCCGCGGGCACGCGCGTTGCTTCACGGGCCATGCCATGAAGGGGCCAGGCGACCGACAGCAGCAGGAGCAGATAGGGCTTCATCAGCGGCGCAGGTTGTTGATCGTTTCGAGCACCTGGTCCGAGGCTTGCAGCACGCGCGCGTTCAGCTGATAGGCGCGCTGGGCCAGCACCAATCCGGTCATCTCGTCGATCATGTCGACGTTGGCCGCTTCCAGATAGCCTTGGGCCAGCTTGCCGGTCCCGCCCTCACCTGCAAGTGAGGGCAACGGCGGCCCGGAGCGGTCCGTGGCGCGGAACAGGTTGTCTCCCTGGGATTCGAGTCCTTCCAGCGCGGCAAACGTCACCAGCTCCAACGTGCCCAGGACGGTGCGTTCGGCATCGGCGCCGAGCTTGGCGCTGACCTCGCCCTGCGGACTGATGCGCACATCGGTGGCGTCCTGCGGAATCTGGATGCCCGCACTCAAACGCATGCCACCCACCGAGCCCAGATAGCCCTCTGTATCGACCCGGAATTGGCCCGCGCGCGAGTAGAAGCGACTGCCCGCAACATCCTCAAACTCGAAGAAGCCTTGGCCATCGATCGCCAGATCCAGTGGATTGCGTGTGGGCTGCAAGGCGCCCGCCATGAACTCCAAGGAGGTCGAGCTCACTTTGGAGCCGCCGCCATGAAACGCGCCCACGCTCGATACCGTGTCGCTGGAAGCGGGCGTGAAGGCCACTTCTGAGAAGTTGACCCGACCGCGCTTGAAACCGGGGGTCTGCATGTTGGCGACGTTGTTGGAAATGACGTCGATCTGCTCCTGCTGACTGCGCAGGCCGGAGGATGAAATGTAAAGGGCATCGATCATGGTCTGACTCCGGGTTAGTTGTCGCCGAGGCGGTTGATGCCGGTTTCCAGCGTGCGGTCATAGATGGAGATCACGCGCTGGACCGACTCCGCGTGACGGGTCAGCTCGACCAGGCGCAAGGTCTCGGCGGCTGCGTCGACATTGGATTGCTCGATGGCGCCCTGCTGGAGCGAGCCACTCCAGGGGCGCGTGGTGCCGTCGTAGCGATACCCGCCATCCACGGGCTGAAGTCGCAGGGGTTCGGCCACATCAACGATTGACAACGTGGCCAGCAGCTTCCCATCCACCAGTACTTGGCCGTCGCGCTCGATGCGGATCGGCCCCTCCGGCAGCGAGAGCGTCCCGGTGTCGGCGAGCACCCGATCTCCCTGCATAGTGGTCAAGCGCCCCTCGGCATCGCGCATGAAGTGCCCCGAACGCGTCAACAGTGTCTGCCCATCGCGTTCGATCACGAAGAAGCCATCGCCACGCAAGGCCAGGTCCAGCGGCCGCTGGGTCTGTTTCAGCGGGCCGTCGGCCAGTTCCACGGCGCGTGCTTCTGTACGCTGCAAGCCGGCGGCTGCGCCGAAGTCTGGCAGCGCACGCACGCCCTGGAATCCCGGCGTATTGAGGTTGGCGACGTTGTGGCTGACCGTATTGATGCCCTGGATATCTGCGCTGAGCGCGCGTGCTACGGACTGGATCACATCACTCATGCCGATCTCCTCAGGCGCTGGCATCGATGGTGGCGAAGGAGCGCACCGGGGTGGTGGAAGGAATTTCGTTCAAGCCGAGTACCGCCACATGCGGGAGCGAGCGCTGGATCAGACCGCGTAGAGGTCTGCGCAACGGCGTCGGACACAACAGCACCGGCATCAGGCTGCGCCCCATCATGGCTTCTGACTGGCGCGCGAGATGACGGATGAAGGTATCGAGTTGCCCCATGTCCGTGAACAGCGAACCACGGCCTTCGGCGCTTCGATGGTTACCTACCAGCGCACGCTCGGTCTCCGGTGCCAGCGTCAGCACATTGAGCTCTCCTCGCGCATCGTTGAACTTCTGACAGATGCTCGGACCCAGCCGCTCCCGCACACGCTCGGCGAGCTCCTCCGGTGCCTTGACCGCACGGCCGGCGTCGACCAGCACCTCGAGGATGGCTTCGAGGTTGCGGATGCTTACTTGCTCGCGCAGCAGCAACTGCAGGGTTTTCTGGATGTCGGAGTAGGTCAGGATGTTGGGAACCAGCTCATCGATCAGCGCCGCGCTCTCCTCTCGTACGCGTTTGACCAGACGTTCGGTCTCGGCGCGGGTCAGCATCTCGGGAGCCTGCTGCTTGACCACTTCGTTGAGGTGGGTGATCAGTACCGTGTCCGGCTCGACAAGGGTATAGCCGGCCGCCTTCGCATGCGGGCGCGCCTGCGTATCGATCCATTGCGCAGGCAGTCCATACGCCGGATCGCGCGTTTCCTCGCCTTCCAGTTTGGCGCGCGAACCGCCGGGATTGATGGCCAGCACCTTGTCCGGCACGAGGCTGCCCTGCCCTGCACGGTGGCCCTGCACCAGGATCTCGTAGGCGTGAGCGTCGAGCTCTGGACGCAGGCTGGTTTGCAACTTGGGCATGACGAAGCCCAAGTCCCCGGCGACCTGCTTGCGCAGATGGTTGATGCGCTCTGGCAGATCGCCTTGCGGGCCCAGCAGCAATTGGTGCACCTGTGCTCCCATTCGGATTTCGATGGGCTCTACCTTCATGGCCTGTTGCAGTTCCAGCTGGCTCGTGGCCGCCTGTGGCGCATCGACGGCGTCACTTCCACGCTCGCCCTCATCGCCGGCCCCTTCGCCGCCGGGACGGGATGCGTACCAGGCAAGCGCCATGACACCGGCGAGCACGATCAGCACCGGCAGTTTGGGGAACTGTGGTAGTAACAGAATCACCAGCAACGCTGCAGCCACCATCAGCAAGGCGCGTGGACTGGACAGGATCTGGCGTGGGATTTCCGACCCTAGCCGCGCATCGGCTGCCGCGCGGGTGATGATGATGCCGGTGGCCACTGCGATGACCAGCGAAGGGATCTGGGTCACGATGCCGTCACCCACGGTGAGCAAGGTGTAGCGCTGGACCGCTTCTGTCCAGGGCATCCCGAGCTGTGCGATACCGATGGCCAGACCGCCCACGATGTTGATCAGGATGATGATGATGCCGGCGATCGCGTCGCCCTTGACGAACTTGGTCGCGCCATCCATTGCGCCGTAGAAGTTGGCTTCTTTCTCGATCATGGCCCGGCGCCTGCGCGCCTCATGCTCATCGATCAATCCCATGTTCATGTCGGCATCGATGCTCATCTGCTTGCCGGGCATGCTGTCCAGGGTGAAGCGCGCCGCCACCTCGGCCACGCGCTGCGCGCCGTTGGTCACCACCACGTACTGCACCACCACCAGGATCAGGAACACGACGATGCCCACGACGTAGTTGCCGCGGATCACGAACGAACCGATGGCACTGATCACGCGTCCGGCATCGGCCCCATCCAGGATCAGGCGCGTAGCAGAGACGTTAAGCGCCAGCCGGAACATGGTGGCGATCAGCAGCAGTGTCGGGAAGGTGGAGAAGTTCAGCGGAGACTCGGTGAAGAAGGTCACCAGCAAGATCAGCAGCGCCAAACTGATGTTGATCACCAGCAGGAAATCCAGCACCGGCGCCGGCACCGGCACGAACAGTACGATCAGGATACCCAGCACGAGGGCAACCAGGACAAGGTCGCGCTTGTCGGCCCACAGCATCGAGAACAAGGCCTTCATCGGGCCCTCCGACGATCGGAGGCATAGAGCTCGCGATAGATCGGCGCCAACTGACCATACAGGGATTCGGGCACCGGCGCGTCGATGTCGCATTGCCGATGCAGCGCGCGTGCCAGCACCGGCGAGCGGACGATCGGCACCCCGTTGCGCTCGGCCAGCGCACGCACGCGGGATGCGAGGAATCCACGCCCCTTGGCCAGCACGATGGGAGCGCGCATAGTCCTGGGGCGATACTGCACAGCCACCGCGAAGTGCGTGGGATTGGTCAGCACGACGTCGGCGTCGGCCACGCGCGGCAAGGCTCGCACCTTCTTCAAAAGTTCGCGGATCTGCCGTTTCTGCTTGGACTTGACCTCCGGATCGCCATCGCGCCGCTTGGTCTCATCGCGCAGCTCGCGTCGGCTCATGCGCATGCGGCGCATGTGGTCGCGGCGCACGAACATGAGGTCCGCCAACGCGACCAGCGCCAGCACGAGGACGACGTAGAGCGAGGTGGTCCAGAACCCCTCCTGCAGCAGTCGAGGCAGTTGCACCGGCTGCGCACCGGCGATCCGCGCGACCCAGCCCGGGGCGGCCTGCGCAGCCAGCCAGCCCAAGCCAGCCAGCAAAGCGAGCTTGACCACCAGCTTGCCCAGTTCCCACAGGGTCCGCCGCGAGAACACGCGCTTGATCGCCTGGGCCGGGTTCATGCGCTTGAAGTCGGGCGTGATCGGATGCGTGCTGAAGATGGGGCCGGTCTGTGCAACGTTCGCCACCACCGCCACTACGATCAGGGCCAGCAGCAGGGGCATCAACTGTGGCAGAAGTCCTGCATAGACCTGCCCCAGCCAACCGACGAATCCGGCACCCACGTCCGGCCGCATGCCCGCCATCGCAATGATCTGCCGGGTCGCGGCCGTCAGGCTGCCAACGATGCCAGCCACAGTCAGCATGATCACCACCGCGAACACCAGCAATCCCAGTGCGCCGACCATATCGACGCTCTTGGCCACCTCGCCGCGTTCACGCGCCTGCTCCAGGCGATACGGCGTGGGTTGCTCGGTCTTGTCCTGATCCGCCTCTGCCATCAGGGCACCCCGAGGCTGGCGGGCACCTGTTGCAAGGCGCCGTGGAAGAGCCGTCCCATCAACATCGGCATGTGGGCCAAAGTAAGCACCATCAGCCCCATGGCGACCGCCACCTTGAGTGGCAGGGCCAGGAAGTAGACGTTGGCCTGCGGCATGGAGCGTGACGCATAACCGACGCCCAGGTCGACGCAGAACAACCCAAGTACGACGGGTGCCACCAAGAGCAGGCCAAGGGAGAAACTGCGCCCCAGCATGGCCAGCACGCCCGTACTGTCCAACTGCAGCCCTACGCTGCCGAGCGGCAGCACACGCAGACTCGCACTGATGCCCTTGAACAAGGCCAGGTGCAAGTCCAACGCAAAGAAGAGCACCGTCGCCACCAGCATCAACGCATGACCGAGCAACGATTCGGCGGCATTGGCGTTGTTTGGGTTGAACAAGGTGGCGGCGCCCAGACCAGCCTGCATGTCCACCAGCCAGCCCGCGCTATGGATCGCAGCACTGGGCAGCATGAATGCCAGGCCGAACACGGTGCCCAGCAGCAACTCACCAGCTGCGGCGAGCAGCAGGCCCATCGGCCAGGCCAACGCCGATGCCGGGCTTGCATCGGGGAGGCTCAATACAGTCAGCCATGCAAAGGCCAGCATCACCACGACACGAACGAACGTGGGCGCCCATACGAGCGGCGAAAGACCGGGCAGCACCATGACGGGCAGATACCGCAGCGCAGCCAGCACGAAGAGCACCGCAAAGTTCGTCAGCGCGTCCATCTACAGGCCCGCCGCGAAATCGAACAGGCGCTTGGCCAGTTCCACCGTCGTGGCCATCATCCAGCCGCCGAGCAGGATGCAGAGGATCCCGACCGTGATCAGCTTGGGAATGAACGTCAACGTCATTTCCTGGACCTGCGTGACCACCTGCAGGATGGAGATGACCAGCCCGACCGCGAGCGTGGCCAACAGCACGGGCGCGGATACCTTGGCGGCCGCGATCAGCGTCTGTGCCATCAGTTGCATTGCAGTGTCGGCGTCCATGCCCGCGTCCTTCAACCCCGTGGACGCTGGGAGGTGGCGCGCGCCCGGAGGCGTGCGGCTGCCTGGCTGGCCTGCAGTCTATCAACGCCCGGTAAGGCGCCCTGCTCCATCAATTCGGCAAAGAGGGCGTCGGACGCTTCCGTCTGTCCGGTGCAGTGCAGCCAAAGTGTCTTGGCATATCGACCGCTAACGCAATTCGGGTCCAGCTTGAGTGCGCGCTTCATGCCGGCTTCGCCTTCTTCGAAGCGGTCTTCGAAGAAGGCCACAACCGCCAAACCCCCGTGCGATTCGGCGAAATTGCGGTCCAAGTCGTAGGCAGCCTGATAGCTGTTTCTCGCGGCATGCAGGTCGCCCTGCAGCAGTTGCACCCAACCCAATGCGTGCCACGTGCCGATGTGATCCGGCATGGTGCGCGTTGCGTGCTGCAAGGTGGCTCCAGCCTGCTCGAGCTGGCCAGCCATGGCCAGTACCTGCCCCATGCCCGACAGCGCGCGGCCCGAGTTGGGGAATCGCGTCAACGCGCGCTGATACTGCTGGCCGGCCAATGCGGGATTGCCGGTCCACAGATGAGCAGTAGCGGACGCGAGCAGGGCTTCGTGCTGATCGGGATATCGGGCCAAACAGTCCGATGCTGCAGCCTGGGCGGCCGGCAGATGGCCCGCATCCAGCAGCCCCAGCGCTCGCACGCCCATCGCGGTGGCGTTGTCAGGCTCCATTCGCAACGCTTCGTCCAAGCTGTGTTGTGCCTGCGCGTGCTCGCCATCCATCAGCGCGATTCTTGCTCGCAGGATGTGCAGCTCGGGCGTTGCGCCATGAAGCGCCATGGTGCGGTTGATGGTCGCGGTGGCTGCTGCCGTACGCCGTTGGCACAATTCCACGAAGGCCAAATCGTGGCCGATCGCGGGCGCGTCGTGGCCCTGCTCGATCAGGGCACTCAAGCGCTCGTGTGCCGCCTGATAGTGGCCGTTTGCCAGGTCGATGCGTGAAGCGCGAAAGCTGACGCCCGGGGTCTTCTGCGCCTCGTACGGGAGACTTTCGAGCGTATGGCGCGCTGCGTCGGGCTGACCTGCCGTGAGCTGCAGATCAATCAGATTGCATGCGATCTCTGGATTGCCAGGATCCTGGGCCAGAAAGGCCCGAAGCTGTACTTCTGACGACATAGAACTTCCGTGGACCCGCAATCAGCTTCGCTCGAGAACGAGTGAAGTCTTCCGTTGATTTCCTGGATGCCCTTCGAAAAAGCCTCAGCCGTGTGCCACCCCACACCGTGTCCGCTGAAGCGTGTTCCGTCGTGTATCCCCCTGTTGTCGGTGACTTTAAGTGAAGCTGGATCGGGGTTGTCAAGCGCTCCTGCAAAACCATTGCTCCAATTGGCTTTAATGTGCGAGGTAAACGCGTGAACTAAAATTTTTGCGCAAACCGTGCTCAGATTGGAGGCGCTGATCACGTTTCGATGTTGCTGATCTGCTTGCGTGACCGCAGCTCATGTGTGAATTGAACGAAGTAACGAGACCATGTCGTCAAGGCTCGCTTTCAAACAGTCATGCGCCCGCTGATTCTCGGTCTCTGGCGGGCATCTCCCACGACGGGGGCCCTTCGCCTCCATCGTTCTGGGCACTGCCGCCGATGCTCAACCGCACTGCGCTCACGGGCGCCGTCAACGTCCTGGACGAGGAGGCTCTAGCGGCGAGTCTGCTTGGCCTTGCCCTTCAATGCCTGCAGTAGTTGCAGGAAACGGGTCTTGGCCGCGTCATCGTCGAGGGCCGAATCGAGGTAGTCCATCAGGGGGCGCCACTCGGGGTGGTCGCGGAAGGCGTCGCCGAACTCCCAGAGCAGGACACTGCGCAGCATGCGGCCCCTGGCCTGCCGCAGCTGCTCGGGATCGCTGGGATCCACGGCGCGGGCGATCTCGACCAGTTGCACGCGCAGCTGGGCAATCTGGGGTGGCTGGCGCCCGCTTTGCGATGCGGGGCTACGCTCGGCCTTCGGGCGTTGCTCCATCTTCCGCAGCACATCGCCGCGAAGCGCGGCGATGAGGGAGGAGGTGGAAGACAGCCGGTCGACGGACATCGTGTCGGTCAGTGCTTCTGGTAGTTGGACAGCAGCATGGAGGCGGCGGGGCCGGTGATGGCGGACGCTTCATCCGGAACGCCAAGACTGCGCTCAAGATCAGCCGCCAGGCGGCGCATGTCGTCCGCCAGGACGGGGATACTCTGAGGGTGTTGCAGTCCTTCGTGCAGGGCCGCTATGGCGTCAACCACCTGCTGGGCGGCAAGGGCGATGAAGGCATTGGCGTAGGCGCGTAGCGCGGGGTCTACCGCATGCGCCAACGGCAAAAGCACGTTGACGGCTTCTTCGGGCCGACCCTGCACCATCAGCAACTGGCCCAGTTGGAATCGGGGCATGGGGAAGTCGGTTCCTGCCAACGCAGTGGCTTTGCGGAAGCCTGCTTCGGCCAGGTCTAGCATCCCCAACTGGGCGTGCTGGGCGGCGAGCAGGTAGTTGGCCTGTACGTGTTCTGGCTCGCGCTTGAGCAGTGTTGCAAGAAGTTCCATTGCCTCCTCATCACGGGAGGCGTTCATGGCCACTGACGACATATGGATCAGTTCTTCGCTATTCGTGCTTCTGAAGCTCATATCCTCTCCATGTGACCAGATGCGCGAGTTGTGCTCAACTCATCGAACAGGCGGCGACCTGATGATTGAGGCAAAGCCCAACATCGCAGTATTTCCAGAATCCACGCGTTGAGCTTCGCGAGCTCAGTCCAACCTGTCGCGCTTCAAATTGTACTCCGACCCCTGATTTCACAGATCAGTTCTTCGCTATCCGTGCTTTCGATCGCCATCTTATCTACATTTGAAAAAATGAGAATTTCATGCTCAGCCTCTCGCGAGCCTCAGAAACTCGACGGATGAAAGATATCATGTCGATTTCTTTGCGAGCACGCTGCACTTCGCGGACAAAGCTCAATCTATCGCGCAGCAGAAACAATACCGCATCCATTGAAGTTCTTCGCACAAGTATGTGGTGAGTGAAATCACCATCGACTCAATATCAGAAAACTACTAGCTTCCCTTTCGGAAAATCCCCTTTCCAGCCGCATGGAAAATGCCCTTGCGTGTACCAGTAAGCTTGACTCGCATAAAATCCAGGCGGATAGACGTCTGCGTACTCTGCTTCCATACAAAGATGAAGAATGTCCCATTGAACAGAGTCTTCAAATAGCGATGGCAAGTTGTTGGCAGACATCACTTTGCTGAGCTTTCTTCTCACCAAGGGAACTGTTCGGACCTTAGTCTCTTCAACAATCGAATTCCATTGCTGAAAGCGATCTGGGGCCCGCTCCTGCAAACGCTCCCGATACTGATTCGCTGCTTCAATGCACAAATTCTCCCAAACTGGGTCGCTGAGGCACTCCATCGCTTCTGACCAAGACTTCAAGCTCACAATCTCAACGCTTTGAGTGCGGGCTCCCACTTGTTCAAACCAGTCGAATGCTTCTAGCTGATCAAGGGTGGCGATTGTTCTAGGCTGCATACATCGTCCTTATTGGCCAGGTGGTTTAACTTGGATCATCCTCCCGGGTATTCTGGGCACAAGCTGATTCTCTGACAAGCCATAGGCAGCGCGATTCTGAGCCGCGAGGTTCGTGAGCCTTGCGGCCTCACTTCGACGCAAGCCAGCCGACCTCAATGCCTCGTTAATGGCTGATCCATATTGCCCATTGGTTGGGACGGAGCCAAAATTTGCGCCGCCCTTCCTATACTGATCCCAGAACCCCTCTAAAGATCTGTGGAACTCGTAGTGGGGGGAGCCGACTTCAGTGATTGCATTGCCGCGCATGGCATTAGCCACACCCTCATTCTCGGGAATTATAGATTGATAGACTGCGTTCTGATTTAGATGATTAGCTTGTAAGCCTGTGCCACGAAGTTCTTTTCGTAATGCACCATAGGCTCCAGTTCTAGAGCCCTTAGTCATCCATTCATTTAGGACTGCAGCCGAACGCTCAAGTACGCGAGCTCCTCTAGAAACGCCACCCCTCAGGAGTATGGCAGCTTCCGCGATTGGTACTGCAGAGGTGGCCGCTAGGAATAGTTGCGTCGTTGTTTCGGCAAAAAGCTCTTTGTACATTTTCCGGAGCGGCATGTATCCCGCATCACGCATATCCCTATCAACTGAGTCTATTGTTGCTTTGTACTGATCGTACGCCTCATCCTTCCAAGTCCTGCGATAGCGCTGCGGAAGATCGTCCGGCCCGACAGATATGGGTGAATCACTGGCATTTAGCCACTTCTCTCTCGCTGCAACTGATCGCTCATGCACGAATAGAGAGCCAACATACCTAGCCTGAACCTCCTCAGAGAGTGGCGTCAAATTGAATGCATGACTACGCTCAGTTATTCCCTGCTGCTCAAATACTCCGTTAGTCGCTGCTATCAAAAGGCTTGCATCAGCTGCGAACTTCCCCTGATCCTGGACAATTTTTGAATACACCTCGCTCGCTTCCGAGCCTGCGGAAACCAACATTACGAGAGCGCCGGGATCCACATTGGCGTACCCATCCAATCCAATTCCTGCGGAATTAATGTAGGCGGCTAGAGCCGCTGTTTGGCCGATGGATAGTGCAATATGTGTGTTCGCTGTGTAGCCCGAACTATAACCTTCGCCTTGCTCATCACTGTACAAAATTCTCGCTATTGTCGGCGCGTCGAGTATTGCGGGATCACCGCCTGTCAGCTTAAGCATGGCCTCTGCGAAGTCCTCGCCATATTGACCTCTGGCCATCTGAATCTGACTAGCTGATGCTATAGGGCCGCCTGCGCCGGACATACCCATTAGCTCGTCGCGTGCAGAGCGGACGTCGCCTGCACTAGCTAGGAGCCTCTCCCTTGCGCTAAGACGACTCGCCTGCCAGGAGTCGAACTTCCGCGTAGACCAATTTGCGAGCGCATTACCAAAAGCATCTACCGCCAAGCCATCCCAATCCTGATTGCCCAGGCCCATGACGCGGCGCGCCGTGGCCTGCGAGGCGCTATTGATGAAGCCATCCATCGTGTCCTGCAGGATATCGCCACTGGTGCCCCCACCCTGCGGCAGCGTGACGCGTCCGCCAAGCTTGGCCGACATGAATGACCCCACGGCAGACGCCGCGACCGCATTCCAACTGAAGGCCGTGTCCAGCCCGGCGGTGGCATTGCCAACCACGCTAGCGCCATAGCCCGCGACACCCTGTATGACTCGGCCGGCAGTTGTCAGTTCCCTGGCGGCCCCGACACCGGTAGCGAAGCTGCTTGTGCCGCCCATCAAGACACTGGTCGTGCCCGCCGTAATGCCGCCAGTGATCGCTCCAGCCGCAACGCCTCGCCAACTGAAGCTGCCCTGCCCCAGCGCGCTACCCACAGCCATGCTCGCGGCTGCGCCCGCGGCGCCTGCGATAGCACCGACGACAACAGATCCCAACGTGGTGAGTACAGTAGCGCCGCCCACAGCAGTGCCTGCCAGCACCGCACCACCCACTGCCATAACGCCGGTTGCACCGGTAGCTGTTGCGATGCCTGGAGCCAGTGCTGCTGCAGCCGCACCGGCCGTAAACACCGTCACCACCACCGCCACCACGATCACCAGGATCGCCACCAGCGGATTGCAGCTGTCCTTCGGCGGCGGCGGGATGTACGGCAACTCCGGCGCCGTGTTGCCGATCGCCTCACTCGGGTTGAACGGCTTGAACGTGTTCGAGTCGTTGGCCGTGACCTTCACCTCCGGCACCGTCAACGTCGTACCGCCGGCCAGCGTCTCCTCGCCCGTCAACGCATTGGCCTGCGCCAGCACGTACCACAGGTTCTCATTGCCATAGACCCGCTGCGCGATGCTGCGCAGCGTCTCCCCCGCCTGCACCGTGGTCTGCGTACTGCCTGCCTGCGTGCTGTAGGCCGTCAACCGGCCGATGACATCCAGCTCACCGTTGTACTTGCCCGAACCCACCTGCTGCCCACTGACGTACGCATACAACTGCGTCTGCGCCGCCTCGGCCATGGTCTGGGTGAACACCCCGTTCTCCATCGTGCCCTGCCGACGGCGCAGGATCTGGTTCTCGCCGTCGTAGCTGAAGTACCGCACCGTGTCGTCGACATCGTTCTGGCCCGGCGTGTTCTGCCGGATCGCCACCCGACGCCCCCAGGCATCGTAGGTGCTGGCGCTGGTGCTGGCCTTGAAGTCCTGGTTCGTACTGCTGCCGTAGACCTGCTTCTCCAGGTAGCTCTCGCGCCCTTCGTACTGGTAGGTGTAGGTGTGGGTGTAGTTGGCCGGTGTCTCGCTGCTTGCCCCACTGCCCTCCTCGTGTCGCAGCAGCGTGTACTGGTACCCCTGCAGGCGCCCGGCCTGGTCATACCCGATGCCCGTATCCGTGTAGGACACCTCCGCCAGATCCACCAGCGCCCCGATACTGTCGATCTGCGGATTGCCGGTGGGCTCGACCGACATGGTCGGCGCGCCCATCATCACTAGGGCCTGCGACTGCTGCTGGACCGGGATCTCGGTATCGCCGCCGCCGCCCGTGCCACCACCTCCACCCGTGCCGCCGCCGGCACCGGCGCCGCTGGCCACCAGGTTGAAGTGGTCCACGATAACGGGGCCTTCGCCGCCATCGTTCTGCGCACTGACGCCGATGCTCAACCGCACCGCGCCCGCTGGCGCCGTCACCGTCCTGGACGAGGAGGCCCACCAGCTGCCGGTCTTGATCAACGAGCCCTTGTCCAGCTTGATCAGGTTGCCGCTGGCATCAAACCAGCCCAGCAGCAGCTCGGCCGAACCGCCCCGAGTCTGGATCTTCACGCTGCCGGTGTAGGACTGGCCCGCGGTGACGTCCACGCTCTGGGCGTGCCAGATGCTGCTGTTGCCCAGGCCGCCATAACGCGCCGACCACGCACCGCTGTACGCGTCGGCCACGCTCTCCTGGCTGATCGTCCACCCCGTACCGCGATTCCACTGCGTATCCCCGGACTCGAAGTCCAGGTTGGGCAGTAGACCGTCCTCCACCGGCGCCACGGGCTGCTCGGCCCCCCAACCCAGCTCACGGCCCTTGATCGTGGTCGAGGTGACCCGGCCGTCCGCGTCGTACGTCGTCACTTCGGCGCGCTGCAACCAGCCGCCGATGTTCACCCCGTTGCGCACCGTGCCCTGATCGAAGTACTCCCGACGCTGCAGCTGCCGGCCCACCTCGTCATAGACGAAACTCTCCTTCAGCGATACCGGCGCCGTGGAGCCGACCGCGTAGGCCTGGAACACATGCGTGCGCTGCCCGCGCTCGTCGAAGAGGGTCTGCTCCTCCTTCAGTACCCCGTCTTCCAGGAACCGGCGGAAGCTCGCACGCCCGGCCGCGTCGTAACCCAAGGCGAAGCTGGTGTCTTCCGGCGCGACCTCGATGACCCCGTTGACCAGACGACCGTTGGTGACGGTCACCCGGTTCTCCTCGTCGTAGTCGTACCAATAGGTACGAAGGTTGAGATCGGTCGTGGCTGCCAGTTGATAACTGAAGTTGTCGAACTCCACATCCGCACCGGACCGCAGTGCGTAGGCCTCGCCCTGCAGTCGCGCATACGCTGCGCCCGGTGGCACGCTGGTGCTGACCGAGGACGTGGTCCAGTTGAGGTAACCGCCACCCCAGTACGCATTGACCGAGGTGCCCGGCGTGCTGGAGATGAAGTTGTCGTTGGCATCAAACCAGAGAACCCGCAGGTGACCACCGATCTCATCGACCCGGGAGGTGACGCGTACGCGGACCGACGCACTGAATACGGTCCCCGCCTCCACCTCGATACGCTGCTGGGTGACCAGCGAACCGGACTGACCGCCGTTGTAGCTGAAGCGCGCCACCTGGGCACCGGTACCGTCGGCCGAGCCGGAGGCAATCTGCATGCCATTGAGCGTCCAGCCCGTGGCACCCTGCTCGAAATCGAGATTGGTCGGACCATTGGGGTCGGAACTGACCGGGCGATAGTCCCAACTGAAGTTGTCGAACTTCACGTCCCGATCGCGGGTCTTGTGACTGTAGCCGGCGATCGCCGCAAAGGCGGCATTGGCCGGGGCGTGTCCACGCGCGGTGGACAAGCGGAAGTCACCACTCGAACTGTTGACTCGATTGCCGCGGGTCTGGCCGATCTCCATGCCGTTGGCGTCGTACCAGAGGATCCAGACCTCCCCCCAGTTCTGCCCGGCTTCGGCCGATCCCTGGTGGTAGTAGCCGCGCGCTTCGATCAATTGCCCCGCAATGACCGGAACAATGTTCTCGTTGACGATGCGGGAGGTGCCGGTGCCACGGTGAACGGCCTTCCAGTCACCTTGCTGTGCTCCGCCGCCATCTTCGATGGTAAACCCGTCACCAAGCTCCCAGCCGGAATCGCCCTGCTCGAAGTTGCCATTGGTCGGGGCCGTCGCACTGGCAGCAAAACCATTGAGGGCCTCCACGCGACGCCGGTTGCCCATTGCATCGTAGGCATAACGGACCTCCAGCATGCGCTTGCCTTGGCCTACGTCGTGCTGGATCGTGGATTCGAGACGGTTGTGCGAGTCGAACGTCGATTGGGTGCGCAGGTGCAGCACGGCGCCGTTGGCATCGATGGTGCGCGTTTCTTCCAGCACCCGGTTGCCGGAGGCATCGTAGGCATAACGCGTCCAGTTGACGCCGGATGGCGTGACCTCCCGGATCTCTCGCAGCTGACCATTGGGATAGTAGATGAATTGCTTGGCGCCACTGGTGACGTACGCCGTAGGCGAGCCAGGCAGTTCGGGATCGATCGGCTCACCAGGATCGTTCGGATCCAGCGGATCGAACTCCGACTCCCCGGCGGCCTGCATGGTATAGGCGACGGACTGCTGCTGGATAGGAATGTCGGTACCGCCGCCACCGCCGCCACCGCCGCCACCTCCCGTGCCGCCGGTTGAAGCGATTGCGAGGCTGAACTGATCGACCAGTACCGGACCTTCACCTGCATCATTCTGTGCGCTGACGCCGATGCCCAGCCGGACCGCGCCAGCCGGAGCGGTCGCGGTCTTGCTCGAGTAGGCCCAGGAGCTACCGTTCCGGATCAACGAGCCCTTGTCGAGCTTGATCAGGTTGCCATTGACGTCATACCACCCGAGCAGCAGTTCAGCCGAGCCACCACGGGTCTGGATCCGCACGCTACCGGCAAAGGTCTGACCCGCTGTCACCGCCAGGGTTTGCGCATGCCACAGGCTGCTGTTGCCCAGCCCGCCGAAGCGCGCCGACCACTCGCCCGCATAGGCATCCGTATCGTTCTCCCAGTTGATGGTCCAGTCGTTGCCCTTGTTCCACTCCACGTCACCGGACTCGAAACCCAGGTTCGGCAACGTGCCTGATCCTCCTTGCGTGGGATCAGGCACCCAGATGTCGAGGCGCAGCACCACCGACTCACCCTGCGGATCGGTGGCGGTGATCCAAACCGCGAACCCGGCTTCCGGCTCTGGCGGTGTACCCGTGAACAGACCAGTCTGGGAATCGAGGGAAAGCCATTCCGGAAGCGGCATGCCTTCCGAACGCGCAGCGCTAAACGTCAGCGCATCGCCGTTGGGATCGAGGAAGGCATCGAACACCGAGAAGGACCATGGCTGGCCAGGCACCAAGTCCTGCCGAGGGTAGGTCTGCACGATCTCGGGCGGTTGGTTTCCAGGGTCCGGAATGTCGTTGCCGACACTCTGGCGAATCAACTGCCCTGTGTCCGCGTCGTACGCATAGTCGTAGTCCACGCCGCCCAGATCGTTGTGGTCGATCACGCGATTGAAGTAGTCGTAGTCCCAGGTCTGTTCGTCAAGACGGACAATCTCGCCCTCCTTGTCGATCACCGTCCGCGCGTCGCTGGCGATGGCCTGTGTTTCACGGATCTTGTTGCCATTGGCGTCGTACCCATAGTCAACGAGCACCCCTTCGGCCGTGCGGCTACGGAGAACGAGCTGTCGACTGTCGTAGTCGTATTGCACTCCGTTGCCCAGTGCATCGGTAACCACCAGACGGTCGCCGTTCTGGTTCATGACATAGTGCTCACGGACATGCTGCGTCCGCGTACCCCCGTCACCTCGCAGGTAGTCTCCCTGGCGGAACACCCGGCCGGCCTGGTCATAATCGCGGAAGGTGACATAACCCAGCGGGTCTTGGGTCAAGCGCTGCTGACCAAAGCCGTCATAAAGGAAACGAGTCTCACTGCCCGTTGCATCCACGGTGCTGCTGACGCGACCCACCTCGTCGTAGTGGGTCAGGCGGACGTTGCCGTTGGCATCGCGAACGCCGATCAGTTGACCACGCGCATCGTAGTAGAACTCCAGCGTCGGTCGTGCCAACGTCTCTGCGCCGTTGCGATCCACGACCCTGACTTCCGGACGGATCTCACGGACCACCTGACCCAGCTCGTTGTACTGGAACTGCGTGCTGGCGCCACGGGGATCGATCACCTCCAGTACATTGCCCCACCGGTCATAGCGGGTCTCAATGACCGCAGCCTCCACCTCTTCTCCGTGCAGTGGCAACGTCTGGCGAACCACCCGACCCAGGACGTCAAGTTCGTTGACCGTAACCACCTGCGCGATCTGGATCTGGCCATTCTCAGCCAGCGTCCTGGCCTGCCGAGCCTCACTTATCTGGCGCCCTTGCAGGTCGTACGCGTATTCACGCCATGCGCCACCCTGGGCATTGCTGGCGACGAGCCGCCCATTGCCATCGTATACATACTGGGCCGCCAACGATTCCGTCGCCAGCTCGGTGTCAGTGTGGTTGTCCTTGGCAACGATCTCGCCGAAAGCGTTGTAGCGGGCCTGGCTGACGGCATCCTGCACCGTATCCACCAGTGTCTGGCCCTCGTACTGCTCACGCGACACCCATGACAGCACCTGGCGGCCGACCGCGTCGTACTGGGCCTCGTGGAGCACGTTGGACCAGCGCCCATCGTTGCCCTCCAGGCGGTACCGGGTGACCAACAGGTTGTCCGCTTCGTCATAGCTGCGCGTGAACACGGTTCCGACCGCATCCTGCTCCCAGACCGCCCGGCCCTGGAAGTCGTAGCGGAACGTGTGCACAGCATCGTTTTCAGAGTCAACCAGCACGCCATCGCGCATCCCAAGCGCATACCGGCGTGTCTGCACCAAATTTCCGAAGGCGTCATACACCATGCTGGTATAGGGTGAAGCACGTTCGTAGAGTGCGGCCAGGTCGCCGCCCAGCAGAATCTGCGTAGCCGCATCGGCCGCCAGCACGTCACGCTCGGCCTCTTCGACCGAAATCACGCGCCCAAGTGCGTCGTACTCCGTCTGCGTTTCGACGCCGTCAACATCTTTGGCGGTGATTCGTCCTTCGGCGTCGTAATCGATCCAACTGACGAAATCCCGATTGAATTCGGCACCTTCGGAGTCTCGATAATGACGAACCTGGGTCTCGCTGATGCGCCGTCCCAGGGCATCGTAGGCATAGCGGGTGATGCGGTCATAGCCGGTGCTCGCATCGCCAGGCAGCGGAACACCCGTTGATTCTTCTGGATTGTTGGGAAGACCCTCTAGAGCGCGGGCATATTCGACGACTTCCGACAGCTCACCGGCAGCATCGTAGGTCCGCGTTGTCACGTGGCCCGCAGGGTCGGTGGTCATGACTTCACGACCGACTGAATCGTAGTAGTGGTAGGTATCGCTGTAGGCGAATCTCCAGTTGTCCAGCGGATACTCGCCCTCATATCCGGCGGGCAGTACTTCTTCCTCAGGTGGTTCTGAGCTCCAGCCTCGCGTAGTAGTGGTCAGCGACCGCTCGACGACAAGCTCCCCGTAGCCGTTGTAGATGTACGTGGTGGTGGCCCCATAGGTCCATCCACCACCATCTCCCAAGCGACTGTCCCACAAGAGCTGGATCACTGAACTCTTGCGGCCGGCCGTGTCGTAGAACGTATCGATCACACGATCCTGGCTGTCGCTGTAGGTCAGCAGGCCGGCATATTCCTGCGCGCTCTGGCCGGTAGGCACGACCTCGACCCGATGAGCAAGCCGGCGGAGCCGGGTCTGCTCACCGTGCGCGTTGTACTGGTATTCGGTAGCGAACCCTTCCTGATCGATGTCGAAGACAACACGATCCTGCGCGTCGTACACCTTGTAGCTGTAGTTGCCCCGGACGTCCCGCTGGGCGACGGCACGACCCAAGGCATCGTAGGTGACCTCGATGCTCGCATGGATCTCGGTATCCACCAGGTTGCCGTCGGCATCCAGCATGCCCGTCGTCGGGAACACGGTCCGGACCTGGTTGCCGCGCACATCATATTCGTAGGTCACCGTGCGAGGACGACCGGACTCGGCATCCTCCGTGCGCATGATGACATTGCCAAAACTGTCGTAGCCAGTACGCGTCACGATGGAGCGGAGCTGCGTAGTTACCACCCCTGCAGCGTCGGCGGTGGATACCTCGACCTGGGGACTTATTTCGGCAATCTGACGTCCCACGTTGTCGTAGTCATACGACCATGTATGGCCGAGCCGGTTCTCGTAGGACAGCATGCGCCCGATAGCGTCATGGGTGTAATAGGCGCTAAGGCCTAGTGCATCGATTTCCTCTGTGCGCCTGCCGCCGGCATCGTAGACGTACGAGGTAGTGCGTGGCGTCTGTACGCCCTGCAGCGACTGCATGTCTTCATCGGATAGCGACCAGATGGAGAACGGGGTCTCGAGGGACTCGTCGAGTACGCCGTAGTTGGTGACCTGTGTCAGCTGGCCCAGCGCGTTGTAGTGGTTCCGCACCATGGAGAAATCGCTGGTGACGGTATACTCGAGCCTTCCTGCCGCGTCATAGCGATACACCGTATCGCGGCGTGGCGACGGCCCGTTCCAGGACTCGTTGACTCTCTCAAGCAGCCACTGCGGATCGGCGCTTTCCAGCTCCGACATGCTGATGTAGCCGAGGCTGCGTCCGTAAGCAGTCTGGCTCGTGGCACGGCTGTTGGCATCGTAGGTCCATGTGGTGACGACGCCGGTCAACGGATTTGAATCGAGGTATTCATAGAAGTAGAGAACGGCGGCCGTTTCCACAGTCATCGTTCTACGACCGGCACTATCGTAGTAGTGAAAACTGGCTCGATAGGCGGTCTCACCAATGCCTAGCAGGTAACCACGATAGTTGTCCTGATCCACCGTGCCGTCCAGGATGCCACCATGCGGATCCTGGTACATCTGCACCGGTTGGCTGTACACGAAGTCCGCCACGACACGGCCCATGGCATCATAGCGCCACTCCTGCAGGGCCCCGCTCTCATCCACGCGCAGCAATTCGCGCCCTGCGCCATCGTAGATGGAAGACTGGATGCGATCGCGCGAGGCATCCTCCGTCAGCAATGCACTGATCGAAATGGCCGTCAGAGAGCCATCCGCCACACCGGCCACCAATGCCGGTGTCAGTTCGACCGGATCAGCAAAGCGCCGCGTCTGGATTGTCCGTCCGACGCCATCGTAGCTGTGCTGTACCACTACACCTGCGGCATCGATGCTGTAGGCAGCTCGACCCGCCCCATCGAACACCGTCAGCAGGTGCTGATCGTTGGCGGCTGGAGCCAAGGCGCCAGCGATATCATTCACGCTCGCTGAACCGGATTCCAACGCAGCGCGCAGGGCTCCAGACACAGGGATCGCGTTGGCGTACCGAACCGTGCCGGTAACCAACCCTGCCCGATCGTAGCTGGTCTCGGTGACCTGACCCAACGCGTCAACCAGATACCGCACCTGGCCTGCCGCGTCGTAGACACGGAATTGGCGTTGGTCATTGGCATCATCGATAAGGAAGGAGGTATCGATCTGCGAAATGTCAGCCGAGCCATCGCGCAGCAGCCAAGCCAAGCTTCCCTCGGGGACGAAGGCGTTGGCGAATGACCGGCTGGCTGCCAATCGGCCGGCGGCATCATAGGAGTACTCTGTGACACTTCCGCCCAAAGTGGCCATGAACCGCAGGCGGCCGTCGGCATCATAGGCGCGATAGTCCCCCATATCGGCTGCCTGCCACGTGAGCAGCTGATCAATCTCGTAGTAGGTAGCGTCGTCAGGCAGGAGGTCCGTCGAAATGGCTTCGCTGAAACTACGGCTGGCAACCTGACGGCCCAGCCGGTCGTACCAGTAGCGCGTGACACCACCAAGCGGGTCGATCTGGTGCGTCAGTTGATTGGCTTCGTCGTAGTAGAAGCCCGTCCAACTACCGTCCGGTGAATTGCGACCGATCACATTACCGTTGTCGTCGTAGTCGTAGCTGGTAGTGAGCCGCAGACCTTCGACATCTACCGTCTCGGTGATCCGGCGTCCGAGCAGATCGAACCCGTACTCGGTGACCCGTGCGGCGTTGGTATCCGCGGCTTCGGTCACGCTCACCTGTCGCCCCGCGGCGTCATAGGAGTACCGCGTCACCAAATGCAGGGCGTTGGGATCCTGGACAGTCTCGGTCAGGCGTCCGTCACCGTCGTAGGAATACCACGTATCCCTGCCGCTGGCATCGGTGACGGTGACCAAGCGGCCTTGCCCGTCGTAGGTATAGCGCGTGGTCAGCGCAGCGCCTTGTGGATCAACCACACGCGAGAGCACCCGACCGGCGGCGTCATAGAGGAATTCCACACGGCGTCCGGAACCATCAACCGTGGCCGTCAGGAGGTCTCGTGCGGCATCGTGCTCCTGGGACTGCGAAAGCACCAGGGACCCATCGTTTGCACGCGATTGCGTGGCAAGCAGTTGCCCGCTGGCGTTGTAGTTGTATTCCGTATACCCCGTTGGCGTGGTGGTACGTACGACTTGTCCATGACGATTGTGCTGCGTGGTGGTTACCACGCCCTCGGGTGAGGTCAGCGTGGTTGTCCGATTGGCATCATCGTAGCTGTACTGGGTGACTCCACCGTGCGCGTCCACGATGGTCAGGATCCTGTCGTAGGCGTCATAGGTGCTGGAGGTCATCTGACCTCGTCCGGCCACCGATGCGGTCACACTTAGCTGGCGACCCAGTCGATCGTAGACGTATGTGTGCCGCCCCTGGTTGTAATCACGCGCCTCGATGACACGACCAAAGGCGTCGTAGTACCAGCTCCTGCTGCGCTCTTCGCTCGCGCCCACTGCATCAGTGGTCTCGATGCGGTTGCCAAGACCGTCATAGCTGAACTGAGTTACCGACTCATCGTCGGTGCGCGCAGCGATGGTCTGGCGAGCTACCTGCCCAAACGCGTCATAGCCGTAGAGAGTCGTGCCTCCTTCAGCGCTGACATCTTCTGCCAGCTGGCCGCGGGAATTGTAAATGTACTGATGACGTGCGCCACTGCCAAAAAGCAGAAGAGACTCCAGGCCCTGACGCGCACTATCCCGATCGCCCGGCATATCCAGAAGCGCGTGGTCGGCGAAGGTGATTCTGTCGGTGACTTCGCCAAATGCGCTGTAGAGCAGCTGCGTAACCTCACCCATACTGTTGGGCACGCCATTTCCATTGGCGTCATCCAGGCCTCGAACGACGAAAGCCTGCCGACCCGCGGCGTCGTAGAAGTACCAGGTCTTGTTGCCTGCCGAATCCGTGCTCTCGATTCGGCGGCCCATGGCGTCATAGCGGTGGCGAACGCCGTGCTGGGCGTAGACCGCATCCAGCTGGGCTTCACTCATGGTGGGCAGAAGCTCCAGTGCGCCTTCGCCGCTGAGCTCGCCGATCAGCTCACCAAAGACGTTGAAACGAAGGTGGCCTTCGCGGATCTCGCTGCTGCCATAGGCGTGCTGGGTCTGCACCAGGCGACCGGCGTCGTCATACTGATAGCGAGTGACAGTCCCTTCGGTGTTGGTCTGGGTGACCAGCTGGCCCAGCCCGTTGTAGGCCATGCGCTGTTCGAGGTGGCTGCCGGCCCGGGTGCGCAGAGAGGCGAGCGTATCGCTTTGACTCCACGTCAACTGCGAACGATAACGACGTTCGGCGCGCACATTGCCGGCCTCATCGTTCACCCATTCGGTCAGATAGCCTTCGGCATCGAGAGTGCCTTGACGGAATCCGCGACCATCATAGAAGTGACGAACACGCTGATCGTTGGCTGCGTCAGACTGCGGCCGCAATTCGTCCAGGCTGCCGGTGGCCCACGTCTCCCAGCCTGGACGGGTCGCGTAGCGCACCTGCTCGATGACGCGGCCGGCGGCATCATAGATGGACTCGGTCAGGTAGAAACCGGCATCCAGCACGCCCACTTGGCGCCCCGCTGCATCGTAGAGGTAGCGCGTAGTGCGCTCGGACGGATCCTGGGTGCCGACGACAGTGACCTGTACGAGGCGACCAGCGCCGTCGTAGTAATAGCGGGTGATCGATTGCTCGGTGGTGCCATCACGGCCCTCCACCACGGTTTCCAGGCGCCCAGCCGTGTCATACGTGCGGGTCGTGATGCGGTCGAGCAGCGGATCTTCTTGGGCGCCCGTATCTGCGAGACCGGCCGGGATGACCTGGCCGTTGACCAGCCATGCGGTGGTGGTCACCAACTGGCTGTATTCGTAGGTGGTCACCAGGCGATCCGCGCCATCGTAACTATTGCGGACAACTGCACCGGTGGCGTCCACCGTTGCCTGGATTCGCCCTTTGGCGTCGTAGAAGAAGTAGGTCCTTCCGCCTGCGGCATCTTCGCTGGCGCGTAGTTGGCCGGCTGCATCGTAGTAGTTGTGTTGCGTGCGCTGCTGCAGCACGCCGTCCACTGCGCCCTGCTGGGTGAGGGAGATCAGTCGGCCGGCGCTGTTGCGCGTCTGGATCGTGGTGCGGCCCGCGTCATCCAGGACTGCGATCTGAAGGCCCGCATCCAGGTAGGTGTAGCTGGTCTGCAGCGTGCTTGGGTCGTCGCCCGCATCACCCGCCGTCCTGATTACGGTACTCAGCAGCCGACCCATGCCGTCGTAGACGTAGTCCACCTGTTGGCTACCGTTGGGTGCCGCGCCACCAGCAGTGCGTGTCGCACCCCGAACCGTGATCTGCTGTCGCAGCATGCCTTGCGCATCATAGGTATACCGAACCAGCTCGGCCGCGTCAGTCAAAACCCCCTGCCCGGTGCCATCCACGGCGGCATAGCTGGTACGTTGCGCCAACCGACCCCACAGGTCATACCCCAGTTCGACCAGTACGCTGTTGGCCCGACGCGCGTTGGTCGTCCAGGCCTGCAGGGACGCGAGGTCGTAAGCACCAGCGTAGGCATCGCCCAAGTACTGTCGCTGACTGTCGAGCTGGCCGATGCCGTTGCCGCCCGCCGCATAGCTGGACTCGCTGACGTTCCCAAGCGCATCGATCACGAACCGCAGCCGGTCCCGGCTATCGTAGACGTAACGGGTCGTCATCCCACCGGTGGGTAATTCGCCGCCTGTCAGGTCCGGATCTACGCCGCTGTATTGGGTCAGGCTCAGCAACTGGTTCGTGGCGCTCCAGGTCCTGCCGATCGCGTTGCCGCGGTCACCCCACTGACTGGTCGTTTCCCATTCCCATACAACGTTGCCAGCCGCATCGTAGGCATACTCCACCTGAGCCAGCAGCTGCGCGCCTCGCACGGTAATGGTGCGCAACACATTGCCATCGGCATCGTAGTGATAGCTCGTCACATCGGACAAGCCGTCGATCGGCGGCGCGGTCAGACTGGTGAGTTGGCCATTGGTATCGAAGGCAAAGACCCAGCTGCGGCCCAGACTGTCGGTGACCGTCGTGCTGCCGGTGCCATACGTGTAGGACGTGGTCTCCCCTACGCCGTCGCCATCGTTGGTGTTGATGTCCCCACGGGTGACCGTGCTCAGCCTGCCATCGGATTGGTAGCTGAAGCTGACCAGGGTGCCATCACTCTGGCGCGCACTGGCCAGTTGGAGGCTTGTCCCGATGTAACTGTATTGGGTGCGGAACAGACGACCATCGTAGTTGGCCTGCTCAACCGGAACGCCGGCGCTCCACGTGTTGTCGCCGCCATTGTCCGGGGTGAGATCGGTGACGATGTTCTCCAGGCGACCTTGGGCATCATACCCATAACTCACCTGATGCCTGAGCACGCCGCCCTCACGCGTGCCCACCGCTTCCAGACGGCCGGCGGCGTCATAGGTGAACAACAGCGCATCCGCGTTGGTGCCTCCGCCTTCGGCCCGAATTTCACTGATCCGGTTCCCAAGATAGATGACTTCCCAGCCTGCTGGCGTCGCGCCGTCGCTGAGTAGATTGCGCATGCCTGTCAGACGACCCTGAAGCACAGCGTCGGCGTGGTCGGCATAGGTTTCCTGCTGACGCGTGCTGCCTTCGATGTAGCGCCAGCCAGTGCCAGTCCAACTTAGGGTGTCATGAGCGCCAGCACCGGCGGCCGAGCGGTACTCGCCCGGTGCGACATAGACGAAGTCCTGGTAGCTGCCATCGCCCGTATGGCGCCGCATGACGCTGCCGGCGGTGTCGAACGTGCCGCTAAGCAGGCTGATACGGCGCTCAAAACCCGTCAGCCACCCGTCGCTGCCCACGTCACTGGCCTGGCCCAGGCTGTTGTAGGTACGCCCCAGGCCCACCGTGAGGCCACGGAACGTCATGTGCTCGTCTTGGCCTTGCCAGACCAGATTGCCGGTTGCCAGATTGACGAACTGCTGTTCGCCTCCCTGCCCGACCCGGGCCTGCCCGCCCAGCCCGCCGCCGAGCTGGTTCAAGGAAGTGTTGAACAGACCAAGGCCATTCCCGGTGAATACTGCCGACATGAGCAACTCCCCAATGGTCGCCCCCCGCGTCCCTCATGGACGCAGTCGGGGCTCGTCAGGGTGTTAGTCCCAAGTTGGAGGCGTTGGTTTAGGGTCGATTGCGGGTAGTGCACAAATCGCCTGATCGCGTAGTTGCAAACAACGGGTCGGAGCACTACGAGCAAGCGTCGCGCAATTTGGCTTGGCTGCCGCGAGGCGAATGCTGATGTGCGCGAGCGTTGCTTCGCTCGGGGTGAGACGGTTTCCGCCCTACCCTCGATAACGATGCCTCATCGCCAGTCTCGCCATGGCCTCGCGCCGCAGATGGTCGGCAGGGCCGACTGGCTCGCTGGACGACGAGAGGAGTTGCAGGAACGGATGCGTCGGCGCCGATCGCGGCTTGGCACCGGCAATCTGGGCGTCGGATACGGTGCCAGCAGCGGCTACGGATGCGCCAGCAGCTACGCCGACAGTGGCTGGCGGCCAAGCGCACTCCGTCTTCGTTGATGTGCCCTAGCGATGCGGGGCTGCATCAGAGCGCGAGCGCGCCCCATGGCGACGCATTTTCTTCAGCGCGACCAAGAAACCGCTCCTTTGCAACCGACACCTATTCCCACCTCGCCACCGCCAGATCCCCGACTGCATACAGAAACCGCCGAGGCTGCGAACGCTTCCACCAACAAGCCTGGACGTCGTCTCCTCTCAGGCCCAGCTGATCGTGAAGCTGCGCTCCATCGTTCCGCGGGCAGGCAGCGCGTCGTCGCAGAGGTTGAACGCATCGGGGGGGCCGCTTTGCGGCTCGACACAGGTGGCGTGCGCCATGGCGTCGAACACCACCCAGTGCGTGCAGTCCGACACCAGTTGCAGGCGGTGTCCGCCGAGGTGCAGGACCACGTCCCCCTCCTTCTGGAAGCAATCATCCCAGGGCCCAGGCATCGCCGGCACCGTGGGCAGCGTCGCCATCCCCTCGGCATCGCGGGGATACATGCACACGGGCGAGAACTCCAGTCGCTCCGGTTTGCGGAACCAGGGGTGCCAGCCCATGACCACGGGCATCGCCTGCTCACCCGCCACCACGGTCAGGGTCATCCGCAGGCAGTCCGATTCAACGTGAATCGACTGCTTCGCGGTTCCGCCATACGGCCAGCGGCTGTCGCGCGGCAGTGCCAGCGTCAGCACCGCACTGGTGGCCGTGCGTTCGATCACTTCCCATGGAAGTGCGAACCCTACCCCGTGGATGGCATGCGGGCCCATGTTTGCTTCCAGCGTCTGCGCGACGCCGGCGGAACGGAAACGTGCGTGCCGAACGCGACCGGCCCAGGGCACCATCGGATAACAGCCCCACGCGATCATGGCGGGCCAACCATCGTCCGGCCCGATCAGTTGTTCGCTACCGCGGAACCGGATCTGCGCGATGCGGCCGCCCGCCTCTGGCGCAAGATCAACGGAGACGTTGCCCTTCCCGATGCGCAACAGGTGGCCCGGCGGCAACGGTGAGTCCGCTGCGGCAAGCGGGACCTTCGGCAGGATGTCAGCCGCCATAAGGGTCGATGGTCTGTATCCGACCCTGCGCGTCGTGGTGGAGCTCGACCATTTTTACCGTGCGCAGATGGGTGACGCCGCCCGACAGGATTGCATCGTGGTAGAACAGATACCACCTGTCGCCGAACGCGCAGATGGAATGATGCGTGGTCCAGCCCACCACCGGCTTCAGGATGACGCCCTGGTAGACGAAGGGACCATACGGGTTGCCTCCCGTGGCATAGCAGAGAAGATGCGTGTTGCCGGTTGACCAGGACAGGTAATACCGGCCCTCGCGCTTATGCACCCACGGCCCTTCGAAGTAACGGCGCGCATGGTCGCCGGAAAGCAGCGGCTGCCCGTGCTCGTCGAGAATGATGACCTCCGCACTCGGTTCGGCCAGCGTTTTCATATCGTGGCTGATCCGTGCGACACGCGGCCCCAGGGCGGGCTGGTTGTCTGCAGGCTCTTCGTTGTCCGGATCGTAGGCGTTGTCGCGGTAGCGCTGCAGTTGACCACCCCAGATGCCGCCGAAATAGAGATAGTGCTCACCATCTGAATCGGCGAATGCGGCCGGGTCGATGGAATAGCAGCCCGGGATGGGTGCAGGCTCGGCGACGAACGGACCCGCAGGACGATCGCTGGTTGCAACACCGATCTGGAACAGGCCGTCGGCGCGTTTGGCGGGAAAGTACAGGTAGTAGCGGCCGTCCCTGGTGGCGGCATCCGGCGCCCACATCTGCTGATCCGCCCAGGGCACATCACGTATGTGCAAAGCCATGCCGCAATCGGTCGCCTCGCCCTCCGGTGAATCCATGCAGAGGACGTGGTAGTCCTCCATGCCGAAATGGCCGCCTTCGTCGTCGAAGGGAGCACCTGCGTCGATGTCGTGCGAGGGATAGATGTAGATCTTGCCTTCGAACACATGGGCAGACGGATCCGCCGTGTAGATATGCGTCACCAGAGGTGCGGACACTGCCCGGCTGGCGAGTTCGTCAAGGTCAACGGTCGTCGGTTCGTGGTTCATCGCTGTGGCTGTCATCAAGATTGGAATGCCTGGATCAGGGCGTGACGCTCGCCTGGCCTGCCCTGCGCTCGGCCAGTTCGCGCTCGATGCGCGCCTCCAGCGTCTTGTTGATCTCGTAGGCCAGCAGCAGCGCGACGGCGACCAGGAACGGCAGTGAAGCGAACAGGCTGACGGTCAGGCGGATGCCGTCCACCGTCTGCGGCGATTGCAGGGCCGCACCGGGCTGGTAGCCGTAATGCGCCAGCAGGCCGGCGACCAGCGCACCACCGATGCTCAGTCCGATCTTCAGGCCGCACAGCATGGCGGAGAAGATGATGGCGGTGGCGCGACGGTTGTTCTTCCACTCCGAGTAATCGGCGACGTCGGCGATCATGGCCCACAGCAGCGGAATGGTGATGCCGTAGCAGAACCCGTGCAGCATGAAGGACACGAACACGGCAGGAATCGCCGTCGGCGGGTAGACGTAGAACACCAACAGGAACAGCGTGGAGACGAACAGCGCGCCGCCGAACACGTCACGCTTGCCGAAGCGGTCGGCCAACGGCCGCGACAGTCCGATGCCCAGGATCATGCAGATGATGCCGCTGGCGTTGAACAGGCTGAACGCCGACGTGGCCGCATCCTTGGGCCACTGGAATTCCGTCAGGCCGGCACGGGTCAGCGTGGCGTTGAGCGCGCCGATGAAACCGTTGAAACCGATGTCCTGCAGGAACGCCGCCAACGCGGAACTGCTGAGGTAGTACTGGAAGTAGTAGACATACGTACCTCCCTTAAGCGCCAGGTTGATGAACACCAGGATGGTGAGCGCCAGCATGACCTGCCACGGCCGGTTGCGTACCAGGTCCGCCAGGTCCTGCATCACGCCGGAGGATTGCGCGGCGATGGGAACGACGCGCTCGCGCGTGGTGAAGAAGGTGATCAGGAAGAACACGGTGCCGACGACCGCGAACAGGGTCATCACGCTCTCGAACCCCTTCACCTTGTCACCGTCGCCCAGGATGAGCACCAGCGGCAGCAGCAGTACCTGGATGACGAACTGCGCCACCATCACCGCCACGAAGCGGTACGCCGACAGGCTGTTGCGCTGGGCCATGTTGCCGGTCAGCACGCCGCTCAGCGCGGAATACGGCAGGTTGTTGGCGGCGTACACCAGCACCAGCAGGCTGTAGGTCGTCAGGGCGTAGATGATCTTGCCGCGCTCGCCGAGATCCGGCGTGCTGAAGGCCAGCAGGGCCAGGATGCCGAACGGGACCGCGGTCCACAGGATCCAGGGACGGAACTTGCCCCAGCGGGTGCGGGTACGGTCGGCGGCGATGCCGATGATCGGCGTGAAGACGAACGCCCCCAGCAAGCCCACCACGAAGATGATGGTAGCGGCGGTGGCGGCCGGCAGCTGGTAGACGTCGGTGTAGAAGAACGCCAGGTAGGTGATGAGCGTCTGGAAGATCAGGTTCGCCGCCAGGTCGCCCAGGCTGTAACCCACTTTTTCCCGGACCGACAACGGTTGTTCAAGGCTGGACATGCGGTTCTTCCGAAGGTGTTCGATGGCGTGCGCGTGCCGCGTCGCGGGCACAGGATGGAAGGGATGTCATCGGCCGGCCGCCTTTACGTCGAACTGTCCGTTGGCGCGCAGGTCGGCGCTGGACGCGCCCACCCGCACCTCGTAACGCCCGGGTGCCACGGCGTAGGCCTTGCTTGCTTCGTCGTAGCGACGCAAGGCGGCATCGGCCGCGAGCTCGAACGACACCGTGCGCCGCTCGCCTGGCTTCAGGTGGATGCGCTGGAAACCGCGCAGTTCCTGCTGCGCGGCGCCCGGCGTGGCCTGCAAGGGACGCACGTACAGCTGCACGACTTCCTCGCCGGCGCGGGTGCCGGTGTTGGCCACCTGTACCTGCACCGTCATGCGCCCATCGGACGTCACGACACGCTTATCCAGCTGCAGGTCGCTGTAGTCGAACCGCGTGTAGGACAGACCATGGCCGAACGGGTACAGCGGCGTGCCGCGGAAGTACCGGTATGTCCGGCCCTCCATCGCGTAGTCGTCGAACGCGGGCAAGGTTTCGTCGGCCTTGTAGAACGTCACCGGCAGGCGGCCAGCAGGATTGATGTTGCCGAACAGCGCATCCGCCACGGCGGTTCCGCCGCGCTGCCCGGGATACCAGCTCATCAGGATCGCGGGCAGGTTCGCCTGCGGCCAGTCCACGGCGAGGGCGGAACCGCCGGTCAGCACCAGCACCACCGGCTTGCCGGTGGCATGCAGCGCTTCCAGCAATGCACGTTGCGGCGACGGCAGGCGCATGTCGGTGCGATCACCCCCGGCGAACCCGGGATAGTTGACCGTCATCTCCTCGCCTTCCACATCGCCGGTCAGGCCACCCACGAACACCACCACATCCGCCTTGCGTGCCACATCGAGCGCTTCCTCGAACGGCGGCTTCGCGCCCGGCATGCGCCAAGCCAGGCGCACGCCGGCATCGCGCTCGGCGTCGTAATACTCCAGGCGCAGGTCGTAGGCGCGCCCGGCCTGCAGTTCCAGTTCCACGCCATCGCTGCGCAGGCGGTCGCTGTTCGTCCAGCGGTCGAGCACGCGCTTGCCGTCCACGTACAGGCGGTAGCCGTCGTCCGCGGCCGCCTCGATCCGGTAACGGCCGGATACCGGCGGCAGCAGCTGGCCGCTCCAGCGGATGCTGAAACCGTCGTTCGGAATGCCCTGCCCCGGCGCCGCCTCGCCACGCGCCAGCAGGTTGTCGGTCGGCGAACCGCGATCCCAACGGAAGCCGATCTGCGCATCGGTGCGCACCAGGGCCGGCGTACCGGACAGATCCGGCGTGCGGAAGTACTCGCCGCGCAGGCCGCGTTCGGGGGAACCGGTCGACGGCCGCAGGAAAGCCGCTTCGATCAACGGGGTGGCCGCCGGATCGTCGCGGCCTTCCACCAGGTCCACGCCGCGCGCGTACGTCACCTCGATGCCCTTCGCCGCGTCACGGATGCCCTGCAGCACGGTCACGGGCGCGGCCGGCGTGCCGTAGTAGTTGCCGAGCAGCGCCATGGTGTCGTCGGCCGTCGGGCCGATCACCGCGATGCGCTTGAGGGTGCGCGGCAATGGCAGCGTACCGTCGTTCTTCAGCAGCACCAGCGACGCCTGCGCCGCTTTCAGTGCCAGCGCATCGTGCGACGGCGCCTGGTTGACCGAATACGGAGTGCGCGCCCAGCGCACGCGTTCCGGTGGGTCGAACATGCCCAGCCGCATCCGCGCCGCGAACAGCCGGGTCACCGCATCGTCGATCTCGGCTTCGCTGATCAGTCCCTGGCGCACCGCGGCGGGCAGCGTGGCGTATTCCTCGCCGCATTCCAGTTCGGTGCCGTTCTTGACCGCCAGCGCCGCGGCTTCCTCGCGGGTGGCGACGATCTTGTGGTTCTTCCAGATGTCCACGATCGCCCAGCAGTCGGATACCACATACCCCTTGAATCCCCAGTCGCGACGGAGGATGTCGCGCAGCAGGAAACGGCTGGCGCTGGCCGATTCGCCGTAGACGCGGTTGTAGGCGCCCATCACCGCGTCCACGTCGCCTTCCTTCACCAGTGTCTCGAAGGCAGGCAGGTAGGTGTCGTACAGATCGCGCTGGCTCGGGCGCGCATCGAAGTGATGGCGGTCGGCCTCGGGACCACTGTGCACGGCGAAGTGCTTGGCGGTGGCATCCAGCTTGCGATAGGTCGGGTCGTCGCCCTGCAGGCCGCGTACGAACGCCACCCCCATGCGCGCGGTCAGGTACGGATCCTCGCCGTAGGTTTCCTGGCCGCGACCCCAGCGCGGGTCGCGGAAGATGTTGATGTTCGGCGACCAGAAGGTGAGTCCCTGATAGCGGCCATGCGAGCCGTCGCGCACGAACTGGTGATGCTTGGCGCGCGCCTCGTCGCTGATGGTGGTGGCCACGTCGCCCATCAGCGGCACGTCGAACGTCGCGGCCAGGCCGATGGCCTGCGGGAACACCGTCGCCTGGCCCGCGCGCGCCACGCCGTGCAGCGCTTCGTTCCACCAGTCGTAGGCAGGCACGCCCAGGCGCTCGATGGCAGGCGCGGCGTTCTGCATCTGCGCCGCTTTTTCTTCCAGCGTCATCTGCCCGACCAGCGCGGCCGCGCGCGCCTCGAAGCTCTTCGACGTATCGAGCCAGGGCCTTGCGTCCGCCGCCCATCCGGGCCGCGCCACCAGCGCGAAGACACACAGCGCCAGCGCACACAGGCCGGGGGCACGCCGGGAGGCAGGAAGGGGACGGCTCACGGTCTTCATCATTCGCTCCTCAAGGGACGTTCAACGCGTGCAAAAGGGCCCAGCAGCGTGCCAACGAAGCCGCCGGCGCGATCGGTGCTCAACACGGTGCCATCGACATCGCGCGCCAGCGATTGCCAGCCCCGGCCATCGCCGGTATCGAACGCGAAGCCGTAGGCACCTTCATCGCCTTCGATCTTCAGCCGCAGCGTGTCGCTGCCCTCGACCTCGCGCGTGGCGAGTGTGCGCGTGGTGCCGCCACCGTCGCGGCCTTCAAGGAAGATGGCCAAGCGCCCATCGGCCGCGGGCCGCACGCCGAGGAAATACCAGTACGCCTCGCTCTGGAAGGCGGCCAGACCCGCCGCGATGCCGGGCGCGGGCCGCGTCATCGCCGTGCTGGCTTCGAAGCGCAGGTGCTGCTGGCGGCGCCCGAGGAATGCTGGATTGCGCAGCGTGTCCAGTCCTTCCGGCAGTGGATGCACGGCGAGCGCACCCGGGCGCGCGGCCAGGTCGGCCCACGCCTGCTTGGGCACGCGCACGCGCAGCCACTCGTGCCGCAGCGTGGTGCCGTCAAACTCGTCGCGATGCACGAAGTTGCCGGTGAACGGCGCCTGCGTGGCATTCCCGCGCATCCACGCAGGGGCAGCGGCAATGTAGGGGATGGTCTGCCCCGCCGGCAGGATCACCGGCCAACCATCGCGCCACTGCACCGGCAGCAGATAGGTCTCGCGCCCGGTGTTGTAGTGGCGCTGCTGGTAGTTGCGGCTGGCCAGGAACACCGCCCACCACGTGCCGTCGGGGCCTTCGACCAGATCGGCGTGGCCGGCATTGGTGATCGGCAGGCGCCGGTCCGGCGCCAGGTCGCGCTGAGTCAGGATCGGATTGCCTGCATACGGTGCATACGGGCCCCAGACATCGCGGCTGCGCAGCACCACCTGCGAATGCTGCGGCCCCGTGCCGCCTTCAGCATCGGACAGGTAATACCAGCCGTCGCGCTTGTAGATGTGCGGCCCCTCGATCCAGATCGGATTCTTCTCGGGTTCCACACCACCATCGATCAGCACCTTGCGCGGGCCGATGGGCTGGAAGCGGGCGATGTCGATCTGTTGCATCCAGATGGCGCGGTGGCCGTCATAGCGCGCCGGTCCGGGCGGCTCGTCGTTGTTGAGCAGATAGACCTTGCCATCGGTGTCGAAGAACAGCGACGGGTCGATGCCCCCGATGGTCGGCAGCCAGTGGGGGTCGGACCACGGGCCCGCCGGATCACGGGCGGTGGCGATGAAGTTGCCACCACTGTCCGTGGCCGTGGTCACCAGGTAGAACGTGCCGTCGTGGAATTCGATGGCGGGCGCGAAGATGCCCCGCGACACGCTCAGGCCGTCGAAGTCGAGCTGCGACGGCCGGTCGATGACATTGCCGATCTGCTTCCAGTGCACCAGGTCCGTGCTCTCGAACACCGGGATGCCCGGGAAGAAGGTGAAGCTGGAGTTGACCAGGTAGAACTTGCCGTTCGCGCTGACGATGCTGGGGTCGGCATGGAAACCGGCCAGGATGGGGTTGCGGTAGTGGCCGGACGGCAGCGGCGCTTCGAATGCCGCATCGCGGCCGGTGTATTCGAACCAGTCGAAGTAGACCGGCGGCGCCCCGTCCTTGGGCTGGGCGTTGCCGGTGACCGTCAGCAGCAGGAGCGCGGCGGCCAGTAAGCCGCGCACGGCGTGGCGGGTTGCACCCCGCGCACTGGCATGTCGGCGGTCGTTCTGGTGGCGACGCAGGGAGAACAGCTTCATCGGGGCACCTCGACGGCAGGGACGGGAAGTTCGAAGGGACCTGCCGGCAACCCGGCGGTATCGCGAAGCGTGCATACCGGGCCATCCGCCCAGCAGTAGCGCACGTACATGGCGGTGGAAGCGCGCGGGCTGCGCAACACGACATGCCGCCCGTCGAGGGCGGCATCCGCGTAGTCGCAGCGCTTCGCCGCATCGCAGAGTTCGAAGCCGATGGGGCCGTTCGCGCCGGTCGTCACCAGGGCGCCGGTGACATCGTCGAACGCCACCCTGACGCCGTCCGGCGCACGTGCTGCGTCGCGTGCGGTCGGGCCGGTCGGTGCCAGCGCACGCTCGCCATAGACGACATGGCGCGCCACGCGCGCCAGACGGCGACCGAGTTCCTGCTTGTTCGGCGGATGGATGTCGTAGGCGTCACCGATGTCGATGGCGACCACCAGCCCGGCGTGCGGATCTTCAGCGACAACAACCCGCTGCGCCTCGCGCACCTGCGCCCAGCCGCTTTCCACCGGCGCCGACGGTGGCATGCCATAGCCGGCCAGCTGCACCACCATCCACGGCACCCGCGCACCGAAGCGCTGCCGCCAGTCATCGCGCAACGTGCGCAGCCGCGCGGCGTAGGCAGCGCCGTCGCCGGTATTGGATTCGCCCTGGTACCAGAGCATGCCGCGCAGACCGACCACGCCCAGCGGCGCGATCATGCCGTTGTACAGCGTCGACAAGCCAGATGCCGTATGCCACGGCGCACGTGGGGGCTCATCGGCGCCGGGCTCGGGCCGGTAGCGCCAGCGGCCGTCCAGCACCACGCGCGTGCCATCGTCGAAGGCCAGCGCGTGCGCACTGGCCGGGCCCGCGAGGCCGCCGTCGCGATAGGTGTCCAGCACATTGACCACCACCGTGTTGATGCCCGCCTTCAACAATCCGGTCGGCAGCGGATAGCGACGCGGCTCACCAGCGCCGTAGCGGCTGCCCACGGCGGTGCCGTTGACCCAGGTCATGTCGGTCTCGTCGGCGGGCCCGAGCTCCAGCGTTGCGCCACGTGTCGCCTGCGCCGCCGTCAACGTCACCTGCGTGCGATACCACACCATGCCGTTGTAGTCGTCGAGCGCCGGCACGCCCCAGCGCTCCCATGCGCCGAGCGTTGCGGGCGCTGTGCGCCACCCGGTGTCGGGCGCATCTGCACGCCAGGGGGCGTCGCCTGACGTGGCACCTTTGCGCGTGGTCCACCAGCGCTCCCAGTGACGTCCCCATCGCGCGAGCGCGGCAGGTGTATCCGTGTCGTAAAGCACAAGCACGTCGAGCGCTTCATCGCTTTCCCCACCGGCACGCAGTGCGGTGGCGCTGGTCCAGGCTTCGATCCGCGAGCCGCCCCAGGCCGCCTGGATCAGTCCCATCGGCACGTCGACCGTCTTCTGCAGTTCCCGCGCGAAGTAGAAACAGGCGGCGGAGAAATCCCGCACCGAATCCGGCGACGCCACCTGCCAGCGGGGATCGCCCTGGAAGCGGGACTGCGGTGCGACGGCACCTGCCTGCGGCACCGTGAACAGCCGGATCCGCGGATGCGCCGAGGATGCGATCTCCGAACTCGCATCCAGCGCCCGCCAGACCGGCAACTCCATGTTCGACTGCCCGGCGCACAGCCAGACGTCGCCCACGTACACGTCGCGCACTGTCTGCGCGCCCGCGCCGGCTTTCACCACCAGGTCGTACGGTCCGCCGGCGGCGCGCGCCGGCAGCGTCGCTTCCCAGCGCCCATCGCCCGCGGCACGCGCACCGGCCTTCGTGCCGGCCAGCATCACGCTGACCTGTTCGCCCGGATCGGCATGACCCCAGACGCGGATGGCCGCGTCGCGTTGCAGCACCATGTGGTCCTGGAACAGGGCATGCAGCAGTGCGCCATCGGGCTCACGGGCGTGCGCAACGGTCGCGCCGCTCCCGAGTAGCGCGACCGCCAGCAGCAACCCCTTCTTGATGCTGGAAGCCTTCATCGACCATCCCCCGGCGCATGCGGGAACTGCAGGGCTTCGTAGTACCCCAGCGGGTGCGGTGGCGGAAGTTGGCCTTCCGGCAGCGGGCGGCGCGCGAAGGTCTGGAAGTACGCGATGCTGGCGTCGCGCCACCACTGGGCTTCCTTCTGCTGGATGCCCAGAAAGGCCGCCGCCTGCGCATGCCGCGGCGCATCGACATGCGGCGCCAATCGTTCCCACGTGGACCGCATGCCGCTTACGTAGGCCACGCCACGCGCGTAACGCATCACCAGTTCGTCCCACAGCGGCCGACCCGATGCCATCGGGTGATCCCAGGGCACGTGGTGGAACCACAGGAGGAACTCCTCCGGCACGTGTCCGACATCGCCGAACTGCCGCGCCACGGGCGGAAAGTACTGCGCCACCGCGTTGCTCCCCGTCGCGGACCGGTCAAAGCCGATACCCTCCTGGTCGGCACGGTGGTAGTACACCGATGTCCAGTCGGCACGCGGGCCGCCCTGCACCCACGGCCCGGGGCCGTAGTGATGGCCGCGCCCCATCAGGTGGTGCAGGCCCAGCGGCGTCATGTAATCCACGGCCGCTTGGCGCGACCCCATCATCATCTCCACCACCGGCGCCACCACGCGATCATCGTCGGAGAAGGTCATGCGCACCCATTCTTCGGCGATGCCACGCGAAGACAGCGACGGATTCCACGCCAACCGGCCGTACACGTACCAGTTGGCCTGGTCGAATTGCGATCCACTCCAGTTGCGGTCTGCGCCGATGTTCGCCACGCCGGCCATGCCGCTGAGCGTATGCCCCTCCAGCGTGCCGTCGATGATTTTCCTGACGGTGGAACCCTTTCCGCGCGCATGCGTGTCTGCGGCGAGTACCTCTTCGTACATCGGTCCCAGGTAGACCAAATGGGTGGCGAACCCCAGGTATTCCTTGGTGATCTGAAGTTCCAGCATCAGCGGCGTACGCGGCATGGCGCCGAACAGCGGATGGAACGGCTCGCGCGGCTGGAAATCGACGGGGCCGTTCTTCACCTGGACCAGGACGTTGTCGCGGAACTTGCCGTCGTAAGGCACGAACTCCGTGTACGCCTGCTTGGCGCGATCGTCGGGTTCCTCATGCGAGTAGACGAACGCGCGCCACATCACCGTGCCGCCATGGGGCGCCAGCGCGTCGGCGAGCATGTTCGCGCCATCGACATGGGACCTGCCGTAGTCCTGCGGACCGGGCTGGCCTTCCGAGTTCGCCTTCACCAGGAAGCCGCCGAAATCCGGAATCGCACGATAGATCTCGTCGGCCTTGTCCTTCCACCAGCGCCGCACGGCCGGGTCCAGCGGGTCGGCCGTCTTCAGTCCGCCGATCTCCATCGGCGCGCTGAAGCGGGCGCTCAGGTAGACGCGAATGCCATAAGGACGGAACACCGATGCCAGCGCCCGGGTCTTGTCCAGGTACATGGGCATCAGGCTCAGTGCATTGGCGTTGACGTTGTTGAGCACCGTGCCGTTGATGCCCAACGATGCATTGGCACGGGCGTAGTCGGTGTAACGCGGATCCAGGTAGTCCGGCAGCGTATGCCAGTCCCAGATCGAAGCACCGGCGTAGCCGCGCTCCACATACCCGTCGAGATTGTCCCAATGGTTCAGTACGCGCAGTTTCACCCGCGGCGACTCGCGTACGTCCAGCGCATCGATCACCTGCCCCGTCTGCAGCAAGCGAAGGAAATGGAAGCTTCCGTAGAGCACGCCAACATCCGTGTTGGCCGTGATCACCGTGGCCGCATGCCCACCCACGCGCACGCTGCGGATCAGGTAGCCCTCATGTCCCAGCGGGCGTGTGTCCAGCCGTAGGCCGGCGACGAGGGGAGAAGATGCGGCCGTGCCCGCCACCACCGCCCCCTCGCGCGTGACCGCCGCCACAGCCTCCGGTGTGCGCCCGGTCAGGCCCGCCAAGCCACGCAGCAGCTCCGCATGCGCGGCTGCCAGCGTGGCCGACGGCACCGGCATCACCAGCTGCGTGATGCGTGACCGGTATTGCTCCGCCGTTGCGGGTGCGGCGGGCGCGTAGCGCAGCCAGAGGCTGTAGCCGTCCTCCGCCCGTGCGCCGGCTGCCTGTACGCACATCAGAACGCCCAGCACCAGCATGTGGAAGCTGTGCAGGAAGCTGCGCCCCTCGTCGCCCCGCCGGGTTGGCGATACCATGAGGCGCGACAGGAAAGCGGGCCAGAGCGCGGATTTCATGACCGTCCCCGCGTGGGCCGCTGCCGGGTGGAGCGGCCATGGGTCGACCGCCTTCCGTCCCCTGAAAGGAAAGCGTTTTGGAAAAGCCGACAAGAGCCGTGCGACGCAAGAGCCGCGGCATCACCATCGACGAAGTGGCCGCACTCGCGGGCGTTTCCCCGATGACCGTGTCGCGCGTGATCAACGGCAAGTCCAAGGTCAAGGATGCGACGCGCGAACGGGTCATGCGGGCCGTCCGCAAGCTCGACTACACGCCCAACCTGGCCGCCAGCTCGCTGGCCGCCGCCCAGCACACCCGCATCGCCCTGATCTATACCAATCCCACCGGCGCCTACCTGCGCGAACTGCTGCTTGGCCTGCTGCGCGTCGCCTCGCGGACGACCATCCAGCTGGTGAGCGAATACTGGGAAGACGTGGATGCCGAATCCGAGCGCAAGGCGGCGCGCGAACTGGCCAAACGGGTCGATGGCGTCATCCTGCCGCCGCCGCTGTGTGAATCCCGCGCGGCGGTGAGCGAACTGGTTCGCGCCGGTGTCCCGGTGGTCGCCATCGCGTCGGGACGGTTCAGCAACGAGATCTCCTGCGTGCGCATCGACGACTTCCGCGCGGGCAAGGAGATGGCCGAGCACCTCATCGAACACGGCCATACCCACATCGGATTCATCAAGGGACGGTCCGACCTCAGCGCCAGCGCGCGCCGCTTCGAAGGCTTCCAGGCCGCCCTGCACGAAGCGGGACTGGCGCTGGAACCCGGACTGGTGCAGCCCGGCGACTACACGTATCGCGCAGGGCTGAAGGCCGCGGAAAAGCTGCTTTCGCTGCGCCGCATGCCCAGCGCCATCATCGCCAGCAACGATGACATGGCGGCCGCGGTCATCTCGGTGGCGCACCGGCGCGGACTGGATGTGCCGCGTGATCTTTCGGTGGTGGGATTCGATGACACCTCGGCCGCCACGACGGTATGGCCGGAACTCACCACCATCCACCAACCGATCGCGTCGATGGCCAACGATGCCATCGACGTCCTGCTGCGCAGCATCCGCCGCCAGGAAGGCACGACCCGCGTGCTCGCCGACCACGTGGCGGCACACCGCCTGGTCGTGCGCGATTCGGTCTCGGTTCCGCCCAAGGTCAGACGCCGCTGAAACGCCACGGGCCCGCCCTGCGGATCGCGCGATAGGACTAGCGGGGTAGCGCGCCACGGAAGGCATGCTCCGTTCCTAGCCTTCCATCTGCTCGAGTTCCTTGCCCTTCGTCTCGTAGACGAACCGGAGCACGAAGAAAACCGAAATGATCGCAGCCACGGTGTAGATGCCATACGCACCGGCCAGGCCGATGCTCGCCAGCAGGATGGGAAAGGTCACGGTGATCGCGAAGTTCGACGTCCACTGCGCGGCACCCGCCACCGCCAGGCCCGAGCCGCGGATCTGGTTGGGGAACATCTCGCCCAGCATCACCCACATCACCGGGCCCCAGGACATGTTGAAGAAGATCACGTAGACATTCGCCGCCACCAGCGCCACCAGGCCCATGGTGTCGGACAGCGCCAGCTTTCCGCCCGCATCGAGCGAAGCGCTGGCGAACGCAGCGCTGACCAGGGCCAGCGAAACGGCCATGCCCACCGAGCCAATCCAAAGCAGCGGCTTGCGGCCGATGCGGTCGATCAGCACCAGCGCGATCAGGCAGGCGCCGATGCTCAACGCACCCGACAGCACGTTGATCAGCAGCGCATCGTTCTCGGAAAAACCGACGGCCTGCCACAGCACCGCGCCGTAGTAGAACACCACGTTGATACCGACCAGCTGCTGGAACGTCGCCAGGCCGATGCCAATCCAGACGATCGAGCGGACCTTGCCGGTGGCCTTGTTGATCAGGTCCGACAGCTGCGGACGGTGCTGGTCCGCCGACAGCGAGGCTTCGATCTCGCCCAGCTTGGTGGCCGCTTCGGTCGCGCCATACAGTCGGGTCAACACTTCGCTGGCGGCGGCAGTGCGCCCCTTCACCACCAGATAGCGCGGGCTTTCCGGGATGAACAGCAACAGCAGCAGGAACACCGCCGACGGAACGGCCTGCATCCAGAACATCCAGCGCCACGCCGCATGGCCCAGCCACAGCGCCTCCGTCGACGCACCGGCCGCCTTGGCCAGCAGATAGTTGGACAGGAACGCGCAGAACAATCCGCTGATGATGGCGATCTGCTGCACCGTGGCCAGCCGGCCGCGATAGCGCGCCGATGCGACTTCGGCGATATAGGCCGGCGACATCACGCTGGCCGCGCCGACCGCGAAGCCGCCCAGCACGCGCGCAGCGATGAACACCAGCGAGCTGTGCGCCGCGCCGGCCCCGATGGCCGACAGCAGGAACAGCACCGCCGAGATGATCAGCACCGCACGACGGCCCCAGCGATCCGCCAGGCGACCGGCGAAGAACGCACCCACCGCGCAGCCCAGCAGCATCGAGGCCACTTCGAAACCGATGCCGGCCGAACTGGACTGGAAGGTCTGCTTGAGGCCGTCGACGGTGCCGTTGATCACGCCACTGTCGAAACCGAACAGGAAGCCGCCAATGGTGGCCACGCAGCTGATCAGGATGATGAAACGGGTGTTTTCGCCACTGGCGATGTTGCCACCCTCAAGCGTGGTGCTGTTCATTCGTTGCGCCCCTCCAGGCTTCGAATCGACCTGCTGCCCATGCCTCCGCCCGAATCACGCGGGCGGAAGCCGTCATCCCGCGCTCAGCGCAGCAGGTACTGGTTGAGCAGGTTCTCGTAACGCTCCTGCTTGCCGCTGATCTGCTTTGGCTCGCCCTGCGTGGCGGCCAACGCCGCCAGATCGGCCAGGCCCAGTGCGCCGGTCTCGAAGTCCTTGCCCTTGCCGCTGTCGAAGCTGGCGTAGCGCTCCTTGCGCCACTGCTCCCACGGCGACTCGGTCAGCAGCGCGTGGGCGACTTCAAGGCCGCGCGCGAACGCGTCCATACCGCCGATGTGGGCGATGAACAGGTCTTCCAGGTCGGTCGATTCGCGACGCACCTTGGCATCGAAGTTCAGCCCGCCCTCCAGTCCGCCCTGGCGCAACACGACCAGCATCGCGCCCACGGTGTCGTACAGGTCGGTGGGGAACTGGTCGGTGTCCCAACCGTTTTGCGCATTGCCGCGGTTGGCGTCGATGCTGCCGAGCAGGCCGTGGTCGCTGGCCACCTGCAGGTCGTGCTCGAACGTGTGGCCGGACAGCGTGGCGTGGTTGGCTTCGATGTTGAGCTTGAAGTCCTTCGCCAGCCCGTGCTCCTTCAGGAAGCCGGCCACGGTGGCGCTGTCGAAGTCGTACTGGTGCTTCATCGG